>Ga0187827_10001249_pt1 | contig 38024 bp, 40 predicted proteins | sample ETNtaG_39_FD_167969 | JGI IMG/M metagenome (GOLD analysis project Ga0187827, IMG submission 167969) | Marine microbial and viral communities from oxygen minimum zone, Eastern Pacific Ocean - ETNP2014_SV_150_PacBio MetaG (Illumina Assembly) | ecosystem: Environmental > Aquatic > Marine > Hypoxic...
TAAATGGCATTACACAATAACAAAGAAAGAAAATGTTATTTTATCTGAAAAAAATGAAGAAGTACAAAATAATGATGAAGGAGAAATATTAATCAATCCTTCATTAAACGAAACTATTATTAATAATATAAAAAAAAAAACAAATGACAATACATCCAGAAAATTAAAGTCTAAAAAACATAAACATGATATAGAAAAAAAAGATGCTAAAATAAAATATTCTTTAGTAAAAATACTTAATACATTGCTAATAATAATTATTACATTTGTTGCTATGATCTTAATTTTAGATGCATTTAAAAATAATTTGTCAGACTATGTTCCAATTTTAATTCCATTGTTAGACAACCTCTATGAAACTTTTTTTGATATAAAATCCTTTATAAAAGACTTGATAAGTTAAAATGATTCAAAATATAACAAAACCCTTTAAGTGGTTTTTTAAATTAGAAACATCAAGTGGTTTGGTTTTGTTATTTAGCGCTATTGTTGCGCTAATTATTAGTAACTCTGACTTATCAAGTTTATATTTCAACACTTTAGAAAAATATCTTTTTATTGGAATAAATAATTTTGGATTAAAACTTACAGTAATTCACTGGATTAATGATGTTTTAATGGCAATATTTTTCTTTTTTGTAACTTTAGAAATTAAAAGAGAATTTATACAAGGTGAGCTTTCAAATACAAAACAAGCCCTTCTACCAATCATTGCAGCAGTAGGTGGAATGTTAGTCCCTGCTCTATTCTATGTATTTATTAATTATGGTAATTTTGAAACTTTAAATGGTTGGGCAATACCTTCTGCAACAGATATTGCTTTTTCATTAGGTGTACTGTCATTGTTAGGATCACGAGTTCCTTTATCTTTAAAAGTATTTTTAACTGCTCTTGCAATTATAGACGATCTTGGAGCAATAATAATAATTGCATTATTTTATTCAGGAGATTTAAGTTTTAAATATTTATCATTAATGCTTTTAGCATTTATAATTTTGATAATATTAAACAAATTTAACGTAAAAAAATTTTTACCCTATTTAGTTATTGGATTATTTTTATGGGAATTTACTCACCAATCAGGTATTCATGCAACAATAGCAGGAGTGCTCCTTGCTTGCACAATACCACATAGAAAAAAAGATAAAGATTTTTCTCTTTTGGTTAAATTGGAACATGCAATTAGTCCTTATGTGGCTTTTGGTATAATGCCATTGTTTGCTTTTGCTAATGCCGGTGTCTCTTTAGGTGGACTAACATTTGGATCTTTATTAAATACAGTGCCACTTGGAATACTTGTAGGTTTGTTTGTCGGTAAGCAGTTAGGAGTTTTTGTATTTTCTTATATATCAATAAAATTAAAATTTGCACAAATGCCAAATAATTCTAATTGGATAAATTTTTATGGCGTAGGAATTTTAACGGGAATTGGATTTACCATGAGTTTATTTGTTGGTAATCTGGCATTTGTTGAAAATATACAATATATAGATGGTGTTAAAATTGGAGTTTTATCAGGCTCCTTATTATCAACAGTTTTTGGATATTTATTATTGTTAATATTTTCAAAAAGCAAATGACGGTTAAAACAATAATTAAGTTAATCATAATTATATCTTTTATGTCTATTCTCAATTTTAATAATGCTTCAGCAAATTATGAAAAAATTATATTTGATTTTAAAGTTACAGATATAAGTGGAAAAGAAATTAACCTTTCTAAATATAAAGGAAAAACAATATTGATTGTTAATGTTGCAAGCAAATGTGGTTTTACAAAACAATATAATGGTCTTCAAGATTTATGGAAAAAATATAAAAGTAAAGGATTGGTAGTAATTGGTTTCCCGTCTAATCAATTTGGATCCCAAGAATTAGATACCGATAAAGAAATAAAAAATTTTTGTGAAGTAAATTTTAATATTAGCTTTCCAATAGTCTCAAAAACTAAAGTTAAAGGTAAAAATGCTCATGAAATATATAAGTGGGCTCTTAAAAATCATGGAAAATCAACGATGCCTAAATGGAATTTTCATAAAATATTAATTAATTCTAAAGGAAAAATAGAAAATACCTATTTATCTTTTACCAAACCCAATTCTAAAAAAATCGTTAATAAAATAAAAAAGTTACTAAATTAAAAAACTCATTCCATCATAAGCAGGAGATACATTTTTTGGCAAAAATTTTTGTACTTTTAAATAATCAATTTCAAAATTCATATTAATTAAAATTGTATTTTTTGGCTTAATTAAACTAACTAATTCTAATACGTCATCTAAATTAAAATGAGATGGATGAGGATCGTATCTTAAACAATCTACAACAAGATATTTTAATTTTTTTAATTTACATAAATCTTTTTTGTAAATTTTACTCACATCACTTACATACGCGCATGAATTATTAATTTTATACAAAATACTGTTAATTTTGCCATGTTTAACTTTAATAGGTTCAATTAATATTTTTTTTCTTTTTGATATAAATTTATGTTTTTTTTTTAGTCGTTTTAGATTGCATATAGATGGATATTCAAGATTATTTTTAAAGCAATAATTAAATGATTTTAATAAATAATTTGATGTTTCTTTGTTTGCAAATAAATCTAATTTTTTTTTATTTTTTAAATAGAATGTTCTTAATTCATTTATTCCATGAGTTTGATCTGCGTGCATGTGAGTATAAAAAACTTTATCAATATTCTTGATATTATTTTTTAATAATTGAGATTTTAAATCAGGAGAAGTGTCAATTAAAATATTCAGCTTATCAGATGTAATCAGGGCGGAACATCTACTTCTATAATTTTTTTTTAAATTAGAGTTGCATTTTCCAAAATAACCATCGATTCTAGGTACACCCAAAGAGCTACCTGATCCAAGTATTGTAAACTTCGTAGCCATTATTCAAAAAAAAGAGAGTTAAAATTATTTGTAGTAATTTTCTCCATTTCATTATTATCCAATTTTTTTATTTTTGCCAAATGTTCTAATGTATATTTAATAAAGCTAGGTTCGTTTTTTTTACCTCTCATAGGAACGGGTGCTAGGAAGGGACTATCAGTTTCTATTAATATTTTTTCATTTGGTATATTTTTAAACACTTCTTGCAATTCAAAGCTATTTTTAAAGGTTATTATTCCGCTTGCAGAGAAATATGATCCTAAATCAAGCAATTTATCTGCAAATTTTTTTGATCCTGTAAAGCAATGCATCAAAATTTTTGGTTTTTCATTTGCATAATCATTAAGAATATTAAAAGTGTCATCTTCAGCATCACGCGAATGGACTATTAATGGACAATTACATTTTATTGAAGCTTCAATGTGAGTTTTGAAACTTTCTATTTGTTCATTTTTGGTACTATTCTCATAATAATAATCTAATCCTGTTTCACCTACTCCTATAATTTTCTCATTATTATTATATTCTTTTTCAATATAATCGAAATTTATATTATAATCTTTAACTTCGTGAGGATGAATCCCAATTGATCCTAAAATCATAGGATCAATTTTGATTATTTTTAATATATTATTATAACTTATTAAATTCGTTGAAATTGTTAGTAGTTTTTTAATACCTGTTTTTTTTGATCTAGATAAAATTTCATCTAAATTTGAAAATAAAGGATCGCGATCTAGATGACAATGAGAGTCTATCATTTTTCAATTTTTTTAAATAAAATATTTATTTTACTTAAAGAAATACCTACTTTTAAACTCTCATGTTTAGACATGCTTTCAAAATTAATGGTTTTTTCGTCTATACCAAATATTTTTAAAACTTTTAAAGATGTTTCGGGAATCACTGGGTATAGCAAAATAGAAATTTTTCTTATTAACTCTAAAGCAGTAAATACAATTGTGTTTAATCTTATTTTATTGTCTTTTTTTTTCCAAGGTTCTTGATCGTTAAAATATTTGTTAGAAGCAAACAACATTTCAATAAGAAAATTCATATATACGTTTATATTTTGATTATCAATTAGATTTCTTAGTTTATTTAGATTTTCAAATGGTAGCAACACATTCAAATCATCTTTGCTAAATTCATGAGATGGTACCACAAGATCGCAGTTTTTTTCACAAAATGCCAACACACGTTGACAAAGGTTTCCATAGTTATTTGCAAGATCACTATTTATACAGTTCTCTAATTTTTCTTGAGAAATATTACCATCATTACCAAACGAAACTTCTTTCAAAAGGTAATATCTAAGTGCATCTAATCCATACTGTTCAATAATTTCCAAAGGATCAAGTATATTATTTTTTGATTTAGACATTTTTTCATCACCCGATAAAATCCATCCATGTCCATATACTCTTTTTGGCAAAGGTAAGCTTGCAGCCATTAAAAAAGCTGGCCAGTATATAGCATGAAATCGTAAAATATCTTTACCGATAATGTGAATATCAGCAGGCCAGAATTTTTTATATAGATTATCTTTTGTATTTGGAAAGTTAAGCGCACTTATATAATTTGTAAGAGCGTCAAGCCAAACATAAATAATATGTTGTTCATTTGTTGGTATTTTAATTCCCCATGAGAAAGTTTTTCGACTTACTGACAAATCTTTCAATCCATTTTTTACAAAACTAATAACTTCATTTTTTCTAGCTTCGGGCAAAATAAATTTTGGATTTTCTTCATAAAATTTTAGCAGAGGTTTTTCCCACTCAGATAATTTAAAAAAAAAAGATTCTTCTTCTACCCATTCAACTAAAGAACCAGAACTAGTAGAATACTTTTTGCCTTCTTTGGTTTCGATTTCATCATCCTGATAAAATGCCTCATCTGAAACAGAATACCATCCGGTATATTTCGATAAGTAAATTTGATTATTATCTTCCAAAATTTTCCACAAATTCTGAACTGAGTTGATATGACGATTTTCTGTTGTTCTTATAAAATCTGTATTAGAAAGATTTAGTATTTTAGTAAGATCCTCAAAAGTTTTAGAAATTTGATCACAAAAATCTTTAGGTTTCATATTATTTTTTTCAGCAGATCTTTGAATTTTCAGACCATGCTCGTCTGTTCCTGTTAAAAAATGTACATTAAAACCATCAATTTTTTTAAATCTTGCAAAAAAATCAGCTATTATGCTTGTATAAGCATGTCCCATGTGAGGCTTTGCTGATGGATAGTAAATAGGTGTTGTTATGTAAAAATTTTTATTCACTTAACAATCTTTGTTGAAATTCTATAAAAAATGATTCCATATCTAAATTATATTTTTTTATTTGATTCAGCTTGAGATAAAAATATTTCTTTAATTTGAATGCCATGTTATTGGTTAAAACAATTTTTTTATAGAAAAATAATTCAATAAGAAAATTAATATTATTATTAATAAATTTATTTTTTGTATAATCATTTTTTTTAATAATTAATCTAATTAAGTCTTCTATTTTTATTGTTTTATAATTCAATGAATTTTCATTTAAATAATTAATTAAAGAAATCGTAAAAGATGGATTGTTATAATAATTGACCAAATCTTCAGATAATGAATCGTAAATATTTTTAGCAAAATAGTCATTTATAATCAATTTACAACTAGATATATTTAAAAACATTTTGAATTCAATGCATCTAGATTTAAGAGTGTCTTGTATCAACGACCCACTGTTATGAGTTAAGATATAAAATACATTATTATTTGGATGTTCAATAGACTTTAAAAGAGCATTAGTTGAATATATATTTAAATCGCTGGCATTATCAATAATAATAAATCTACTTTTATTATTGAATGATGAATTATTTTGAAATTTAATCATTTCTCTAATTTGAGAAATTTCAATATTTTTTTTATCATCTTTTTTATTAATTAAAAAAATATTAGGATTTGTATTATTATTAAAGAGCAGATATGATTTATTTTTATTATTTATTTCTAAATTTTCTGAATCATACTTATATTCTTCATTTTGAGAAAGAATATAATTTACATAATGACTAGAGAATAAAAATTTGCCTATACCCTTTTCTCCACTTAATAAAATTTTACTTGGTAAGATATTTTTTTGAGAAAGCTCAATTAAATGTTGAAATAAATAATTATGACCTATGAGTTTGTTAATGTTTTTCATCTTATGAAACAAGTTTTTTTATTTTTTTTATTATTATTTGGGAGTTTTCTTCAATATTATTTTCATTACTATCAATGATAAAATAATTTTTTTTGTCTTTAGCTATATTTAAAAATCCTTTTTGCACCTTATTATAAAACGATAAATCAAATTTGTCATATTTGTTAAGTGAAAATCTTTTATTCAATCTAATTTTCATATTTTTTTTATTAACAATACTTAAAAAAGTAAAAGTAGGTTTAAATCTATCAAGTAAAAAATTGTTTAATTTATTAATTAAATTCAAGTTTATACCCATTCCATAATGTTGATATGCTATTGTTGAGTCAACAAATCTATCTATTATAATAATCTTTTTGCCATAATTATTTTTTATTATTTTATCAATATTTTCTGATCTAGAAGCCATTATTAACATTAAATCGGTTTTAAAATTTAATTTTGATTTCTTGTTTAAGATTAGTTTTCTAAATATTTCTGAAAGAGTAGTTCCGCCGGGTTCCCTAATTTTTATAAATTTTCTATTTATATTATTTAAATATTTTGCAACTATTTTAAGATTTGTTGATTTTCCTGAAGTTTCAATTCCTTCAAATACAATAACTGGATATTTATACATCGCCCCATATTAAAAAATTTATCGAAGTGATTAATCTAGAGATGATATTTTGTTTTTTTATATTTTCTGATGCAAGTAAATCATGCGTACCAATATCTTCGTCTTTAAAAAAAATTTTTAATTTAGCAACTATTTCATTTTTATTTATTGGTGCGGCTATTGGACCTTCGTATGCTATTTTTATTTTTAAATATTTTTTTTTAGCTTTAGGTATTGTTTTATAAATATCCTCATTTAAATATACGCCAATTTTATTTTTTTTTCCTTGCCAAACATCAATCTTTGCAAAAGTTTGATTTTTTTCTGCAATTTTGATTGTTTCAAATTTTGCTAATCCCCAAGTTAATAATTTTAATGATTGTTTAGATCTATCATTTTTTGAAGAAAAGCCGCTTCCAACAGCAATTAATCTTCTTTTTTTTCTTTTAATTGAAGATGCTAAAGAATATTTTTCATATGCTAGATATCCTGTTTTAATACCATCAGCGCCTATGTTTTTATATAAAAGCGGATTTCTATTACCTTGTGTTATTGGATCGCCACCAGTTCTGTCCCATGTAAATTCTTTTTCCTTAAAGTATTTATAATATTCAGGATAATTTTTGATTAAATAATTTGACATTAGTAGAATGTCTCTTACAGTTGAAATATTATCTGGTGAATTAATTCCAGAAGAATTTGAAAAATTTGTATTTGCCATTCCTATTTCTTCTGCTTTCTCATTCATTAAAGTTGCAAATTCTTCTTCAGATCCAGCAATTCCTTCTGCTAATGCTACACAGGCATCATTTCCTGATGATACTATTATACCTCTAAGTAAATTTTCAACTGAAATTTCATCACCAATCATGATAAACATTGATGAATAGCCTGACTCGGAAAGTCTCCAAGCATTTTCAGATACAATAAACTTATCGTCTAAGGTTAATTCTTTTTTTTTTAATAAATCAAAAGTAACTATTGCTGTCATAATTTTGGTCATAGATGCAGGAAAAATTTCTCGATCTGCATCTTTTTCATATAATATTTTACCAGATAAAAAATCTTGAAGTATTGCTGTTCTAGCTTTTATATTAAAGTTTGCATGAACCTTGGAAAAACCTGCTGATATTAGCAAAACGAATAAATATATTAATATCTTTTTCATAATTTTATAATTTCTATATTTTCAAAATTTAATTTAATAATATCAGTATATTCCCTTTTGATAGAATCCAAATTATTAAATGGTCCTTTGTATACTCTGTAGCTATTTTTTGACATTTTTTTTATTTTGATATTATTAATACTATACTCATTTTGAAGTCTATTTATTAATATTTTAGCACTGTCTTCAAAATAAAGATCTACAATTTTTATAATATATTTAAAATCTATAGATGGCTTCAGTATTTTTTTGTTTTTTTCTTTTTCACTTATATTATTAGAGATATTATTAATTTCTATTCTTTCTACGGGAACTTTATTTGCTACATTTTTTTCTTCATCAAAGGTCTTTGCTTTATTTATAATAAAAGAATTTTTTTGATTTAAAGTTTTAATTTCGACATAAGGTTGATTAAAATCTATTTCAAGATCTGTGGCTATGCGCCTAGAAACTACAGAATTGTAAAAGGTTGGATATTTAGAATTTCTACCAACTTTTACCAACAAATATTTTCCGTTTATTAAATTAGTTACTTTAACAGGAGTATCTTTTTCTAAAACATTGTTAAAAATTAAAAGAGATCTATCATCTAATTTTTTATTAACAAATTTTTTGTCGTAAATAAGTGTAAAACCTTTATTTGAATAATTAATAAAATTTTTTGAATAATTTATTTTTTTTGATTGTTCGGCACACGAAACAAAAAAAATAGAACAAAAAAAAAATAAAATTCTATAGTTCATTTTTAAATTTATCTTTTAATGTACACACAGCAAGTGCAAATCTTAAAGATCTATTCCATTTTAAAATTAATTTATAATTATCAAAAACAATAAAAGCTGGTGACAATTTATCTGAGTTTTTAACTATTTCAGCATCCGGTGTTATTATGGCCGCATTTAAATTATTATAATTATCCAAAAAATCAGAATTTTGAATGTATTTTTTTAAATAATTTACCTTTTTAGTATTATGAATTTTTTTTGCTGAAATATTAAGATAGCTATCAGGTATATTTGTCTTAAGTGAAACTTTATAAAAACAAGGAGTTGAGTTATTCCAACCTAATTTATTTAAATAATTAGCAGCAGAAGCAAATGAGTCATCTGTTTGTTTAAGACTAATTTTTCCATCATTGTCAAAATCAACAGCATAATTTTTAATTGTTGAAGGCATAAATTGAAAGTTTCCAAAAGCACCTGCCCAAGATCCGTATAAAGTATTGGAGTCTACAATATTGTTATCGACCAATTTTAACAGTGTAATTAGTTCGGAAGTAAAAAAATCACTTCTTCTTTTATCAAAACTTAATGTAGCTAAAGAAGATATAATATCCATTTTTCCTAAATAATTTCCAAAATTTGTTTCTATGCCCATCAAAGATAATAATAGACTTTTATCAACATTATAATTACTTGATATTAAATTTACTTTGTCAATGTTGTTTTTATAAATTTTATTTCCAATTTGAAATTTTTTATTAGAAGCTCTTTTTGAAATATATGTTTTTGTATCTTCATAAAACTCAGGTTGATATCTATCATACTTAATTACTTCTGATAAAAATTTAGTTTTATCTATAAGCTTATTTAATGTGATTATGCTTATACCTTGATCTTGAGCATAATTCTTAAAGTTAATTTTCCATTCTTCAAAACTATCATCAGCATGAACGTAATTTGAATTAGATATGATTAAGAAAAGGATTACAATTAATTTAATTTTTTTCATATAAATCTTTTAAGTAAATAAATACAGCAATCCAAATTAAAAAGAAACTTAGTAACTTTTCAAAATTAATAGGTTCATTAAATAGGTAATAACCCAATAAAAATTGTAAAGTTGGTGTAATATAAAAAATCATTCCTGTGGGTCCCAAACCACAAAGTTCAACTCCTCTAACATATAAAAATAATGGAATCACTGTCATTGGTCCAGCTAACATCAAAATAAACATTAATGATGGATTTGATATATTAAAATCATTTAAATTATTTTTTGAAATTATAAAAAAAGCAATAAGTACAAATGGAAAAATAAATAAACTTTCAATTAGTAAACCAATATCTGTATCAACATTAATTTTTTTTCTTGCAAGATTATAAAGACTCCAACTTATGGCTACTATCAATCCAACCCATGGAATTGCTCTAAAATCAATAAGTAGTAAATATAAAATAGAAATTATAACAATAAATATTGATAACTTTGCTTTATTACTTATTTTTTCTTTAAAAAAAAAGTAACCTAAAAAAATACTAATAATTGGCATTATGAAATATCCAAAACTTGCATCTATCACGCGATTAGTTGCAATTGCATATATCCAAACAGTCCAATTTGTAAAAATAAGAAATCCAGAAATTAAAAGTACAGATAATTTTGTTTTATCGTGAATTAGATTAGAAAATATTTTCCATTTTGAGAAAAAAAAAGTAGTAATTAATAAAGTTACGGTTGTCCAAACACTTCTATGAATTACAACTTCAATATGACCTGCAAAAGATATATATTTAAAATATATCACTCCAAAAAAACCCCACCAGAAAGAGCCTAGTGCAGTTAAAAATATTCCTTTATTGAAATTATTATTATTCATAGAGTTAGAAAAATTAACTATTACATAATTCTTAAAAAAAAAACTCTGTTTTTTAGTTGAATTTAATTATTATGGTTATAAACAATCACTAACGGAGAGATGGCTGAGCGGTTGAAAGCACCGGTCTTGAAAACCGGCAAAGGGGCAACTCTTTCCTGGGTTCGAATCCCAGTCTCTCCGCCACTAATATTTTTTTTTAAAATCAATCAATAGGTTGAAAATTTTTTTATTAATATCGGTTTTTACTTTGCCATCTGAAATTTCAACTATTTCTTCATCGTTTAAATTTATTAATTTGCTTAAATGCTCTAATTCATCAAAATCCAAATCATTGATGATTTTGTTAACAAAAGAATTAACAAATATGTCCATTTCTTTTGTACCCCTATATTGAGAACGGTATTTAATTTTATTTATCAAATTTTGTTTATTTGAATTCATTATATATACAATTATATATATTTTATGCAGGATTATGAATATTTATTATCTTCATTAGATAAAATTAAAGGTATTGGAAATAAAACTATACAATTATTTTTAAGAAAAAAAATTAAAACAATATTTGATTTATTGTGGCATTTACCTATTTCTAAAATAGAAACTTCTAAAACTACAGATATTAAAGATCTTCAACTTGGAAAAACTCAATCTATTAAATTAACTCCTTTAAAATATAATTTTCCAAGAGTCAGAAAATTACCAAACAAAGTTAATTGTATGTCATCAGGAGAAAAAATAGATTGTATTTTTTTTAATAGTTATGAAGGATATATAAAAAAAATATTACCAATTAATCAAAAAGTTATTGTTTTTGGTAAAATAGGCTATTACAAAAGTAAATATCAAATTACCAATCCAAAACTAATATCAGAAACTGAAGATGGCCTAATTAAAGACATAAAAAACTACAGTCTCACAGAAGGTTTAACAATAACAAAGTACAATAAAATTATTGAAGATGTTTTTAAAGCAATTCCAACTTTGAAAGAATGGCATAATGAAAAATTATTAAAAAAATTCAATAATGCTAGATGGAATGAATCGATTAAAAAAATACATAGTTATGATTATGAAAAATTAAAAAACTCTCACTATTTAAGAAGACTCATATTTGATGAAATTTTTGCAAATTTTTTAATATCTTCACAGATAAGATTAAAAATTAAAAAAATTAAAAAAAAAAAGAAATTATTTAATGATCAAATAAAAAATAAATACTTACAAAAACTTGAATTTGAATTAACTGTTGATCAAAAAAATGCAATTAAAGATATAGAAAAAGATCTTAAATCAAAAGAAAGAATGTTTAGGTTAATTCAAGGAGATGTTGGCTCGGGTAAAACTATCGTTTCATTAATATCAGCATTAAATACTATTAAATCAGGGTATCAAGTAGCTTTTATGGTACCAACTGAAATTTTGGCTAAACAACATTTCAATTTTTCCTCAAATTTTTTTGATTCAAGTATTAAAATCGAGTTACTTTCTGGCAAAGTAGATTACTCAAATAAAAAAAAAATAATTAAAGATTTAGAAAATAAAAAAATAGATTTAATTATAGGTACTCACTCATTATTTCAAAAAAAAATAAAATTTAAAAAATTGGGTTTAATTATAATTGATGAACAGCATAAATTTGGTGTTAATCAAAGAAAAGAACTGTCAGAAAAAGGTGGTAATGATTGCGATGTTTTAGTTATGTCGGCAACTCCTATTCCAAGAACAATGATGATGACTATTTATGGTGATATGGATATTACATTAATAAAAGATAAACCAAAAAATAGAAAAGAAATTAAAACCTATAGTAAACTTGATTCAAAAATTAACGAGATAATAAATTTTGCGAATAAAGAAATACAAAATGGAAATCAAATTTTTTGGGTATGTCCTCTAATTGAAAAATCAAATAAATTAGATCAACAATCGGCTGTTGAAAAAAATAAATTTTTACAAAAATATTTTAATAATCGCGTTGGTTTAATACACGGATCAATAGAAAAAGATAAAAAAAATAAAGTATTAAATGATTTTTTAAATAAAAAAATCGATGTTCTTGTTTCTACTACTGTAATTGAAGTAGGTATAGATTTTCCAAACGCAACTGTAATAGTAATAGAAAATGCTAACAAGTATGGTTTATCACAACTTCATCAACTTAGAGGTCGTGTAGGCAGAGGAAATAAAGAAAGCACTTGTATTTTAATTTTTAATTCGAACTTAAGCCAAAATGCAAAAAAAAGAATTAATATTCTAAAAAATTTATCTGATGGTTTTGATATATCCGAAGAAGATATGAAGCTTAGAGGTTATGGAGATATTCTTGGATTTAAACAAAGCGGATTAAAAAAATTTAAATTAGCCGATCCTATTTTACATAGAGATTTATTCGAACTTGCCGAGGCAGAAGTTAAAAAAATTGAAATTAATAACTCTAGTTTGGGAAATTATTATAATCTATTAAAATTATATGACAGAGCTTCAATAATTAATGATATTATTTAATTATTGTTTCTGATGTTCCTGCTGAAACTATAAACTTAGAAGCTTCTTCAAAAGTCATATCTAAATAAATTATTTCATCTTTTGGAAACATTAATAAAAAACCACTTGTTGGATTTGGCGTAGTAGGAACAAATACATTAACTAAATTAGAATTTGTTTTTTTTGATATTTCGCCTTCATTATCTTTTGTAGCAAAACCAACTGCCCAACTACCTTTGCGCGGATATTCTATTAAAACAACACTTTTTTTTTTACCCCTTTTGTTTGGTGCAAGAGTTTGAGTCATTTGACCTATAGCTGAATAAATTGTTCTTAGAATTGGAATTCTCTTAAATAAATCATTTACAAATTTTAAAATTCTTTTTCCAATGAATGATAAAGATAATCCACCAATAATAGTTATAAAAAATACGGATAAAATTATTTCCAATCCGGGAACTGCAAAAGGTAGATGGTTGTTTGGATTTAAATCATAAGGAATAAGTTTTGATGAAATTGAAATAAAAAATTTTGTTAGATATAATGTTATTCCTATAGGAACCAGCACAACAATACCTGTAATAAAATAATTTCTTAGTTTTGCTAGAATCGATAAACCTTTTCTTTTAAATTTAGCCATAATTTATTATTACGTTTATTTATTAAAAAATAATAATATTCTTAAACAAATATCATATTATTATTTTATATTTACATGTATTATAATTATATAAAAAAGTGAATAGAAGAAAATTCATATATTTGTTGAGTTGTGGTTGTTTGTCAATGGGTCTTCACTCTTGTTCAACAGCGCCTATTACTGATAGAAAACAGTTAAAAATAATTCCCGAATCTAAATTAAATGCCCAAGCTGCGAAAATTTATGAAAAAGTTAAAAAAAAAGAAAAAATGAGTAAAGATACTAAAACTTTAAATCTTATAAAAAATATTGGTAGCAAAATAGAAAATTCAATTTCTGAATATTTTTATAGAGAAAATTTGACTGACCCAACTTCAAATTTTCAGTGGGAATATATCTTGATTGAAAATAAAAAAATAAAAAATGCTTGGTGTATGCCTGGTGGTAAAATCGCTGTTTACACAGGTATATTAGATGTAACAAAAAATAAAAATGGTTTAGCGGCTGTTATGGGTCATGAAATTGCCCATGCAGTTGCGAAACATTCCGTTGAAAGAGCTAGCAGAGGTATATTATTAAAAACAAGCACTAGTATAATAAATATTGCAACAGGTGGTAAACTTTCTGAAATTAATAGAGCAACAGGCATGGACACTGTTGGGTTGATTTCTTCAATAGGAATAATGAACCCATTTAATAGAAAACAAGAAACTGAAGCTGATTATCTGGGTATGATTTTTGCTTCATTGTCTGGTTATGATATTCGTGAAACAGTCAAAATTTGGGAAAGAATGCGAGAAGCTAACAAGGGAAAAGAACCTCCTGAATTTATGAGTACACATCCATCATCAACTAATCGAATAAGTAATATTAATGAATGGATTAATGAAATTATAATAAAATATCCTCCTATAATATGAATGTGGTGAGCCCTGTTGGACTCGAACCAACGACCCATTCCTTAAAAGGGAATTGCTCTACCAACTGAGCTAAGGGCCCAACGTCGTGTTTTATATTGATTTTTGAATATTTTTCAATGTAAAAAAATTACAATAATTTAATATACTTGTTATGAAATTGTTCAAAAGTTCCTTTTTTTATATTTTTTCTAATTTCAAACATTAGTTCTTGGTAAAAATTGATATTATTTAAAGTAAGTATCATTGAAGCCAACATTTCATTTGTATTTAACAAATGATTTAAATAATTTCTTGAATATTTATTCAAATTAAATTTTGAAACATTAGAATCTAATGGTGAATTATCATTTTGGTTCCTTGAATTTCTAATTTGAACCCTACCATTCCAAGTAAATGCTAAACCAGTTCTTCCAGACCTAGTAGGTAATACACAATCAAACATATCAATACCTCTTTTAACGGCTCCCAATATGTCTGAAGGTGTACCTACTCCCATCAAATATCTAGGCTTATCTATAGGTAAGTGTTGTTTTAAATTATCAAGAACTTTAAACATTTCTTCCTGCGTATCTCCAACTGCCAAACCTCCTATTGCATAACCATCAAATCCAATATTTGTTAATGCTTCTAAAGATATATTTCTTAAATCTTCAAACAATCCTCCTTGAACTATACCAAAAAGACCTTTATGAGGATTTGATCCAAATGCATTTTTTGATCTTTCTGCCCAATCATTAGAGAGCTCCATAGATTTTTTTATTTTATTATAATCTGTTGTTTTTTTAGGACATTCATCCATCACCATAACAATGTCAGAATTCAAAGATTTTTGAATACGTATACTTTCTTCAGGACTTAAAATAAATTTCTTTCCATCTATGTGAGATTGGAAAATTGCTCCTTTTTCTCTATCAATTTTATTTAACTTTGAAAGAGACATTACTTGAAAACCACCAGAGTCAGTTAAAATTGGTAACTTACAATTCATAAATTCGTGCAAGCCACCAATATTTGATATTCTTTCAACACCAGGTCTAATCATTAAATGATATGTATTTGAAAGAATAATTTCACTTCCAGTTTTAATTATATCATCAATGAAAGCACCTTTAACAGTTGCTTGAGTACCTACTGGCATAAAAGCAGGAGTATTAATATTTCCTCTACCAGTCTCTATAACCCCTACTCTTGAATAATTTTCTGTATAATTAACATTAAAATTAAATTTTTTTAATGCCATTCATTAATATTATTCTGATTTAAAGCTTATTATTTTATCAGGGTTTGAAACTGAACCGTTAGGACCATCACCTTTTTTAATCATATCAATAAATTCCATTCCCTCAACAACTTTACCAAAAACTGTATATTGTCTATCTAAGAATGAAGCATGTTTAAAACAAATAAAAAATTGACTATTGGCACTATCAGGATCAGAAGATCTTGCCATTGAAACAGTGCCTTTTTCATGAGGAACATCATTAAATTCTTGTTTTAAATCGGGTAAATCAGATCCGCCCATTCCAGTTTTTTTTAAGTCAAAATCTTTAGATTCTGAATTTCCAAACTTAACATCTCCAGTTTGTGCCATGAATCCTTCTATAACTCTATGAAATACTACATTATCATATTTTCCGTTATTTGCTAATTCGGTAATTCTTTTTACATGATTAGGTGCTACGTCTGGAAACATTTCAATTTTTACATCACCATCTTTAAGTTTTAATATCATTATATTCTCCTTTGCATTTACATTGTTACTTAAAATTAAAATTAAATAAAAAATAATATTAATAAATTTAAGCATAAATATTTTTTAAAGATTTGATTGTACTTTTAGTAGTAAATTTTTTTAGATCTCCTTTGTGCTGAGCAATTTCTTTTACGAATCTTGAAGATATAATTTGGTTTTCAAGGTTAGACATTAGAAAAATTGTTTCTATTTTATTGTTTAGTTTTCTGTTCATTCCAGCTAATTGAAATTCATACTCAAAATCTGACACAGCTCTTAAACCTCTCAATATGATATTTGATTTATATTTTTTACAAAGATCGGTAGTTAATGATTCAAAAGTTATAATTTTAATGTATTTTTTTTTAAACTTTAAATCATTATAAATTGCTTTTTGAACAATTTTTACTCTTTCATCAATTGGAAACAAAAAATTTTTTTGATTTCCATCAGATATACCTACAATTAATCTATCAACAAGCTTTAAAGCCTTTTTAATTACATCTATATGACCGAAAGTGATAGGATCGAATGTTCCTGGATAAATTGCTATATTTTTCATTAAATAAGATTATCATCAAGTTTGATAGCTGAAACAACTTTTTCATCACCTGATAGCTTAATTATTCTAACGCCTTGAGTATTTCTTCCAGCAACTCTTATTTCTTTGACTGATGTTCTTATAACTCTACCTTTGTTTGTAGAGATAAGTATTTGATCTCCTTCGAAAACTGGAAAAGAGGATGATACGTTCCCATTTCTTTTCGAATTAACTATTCCTATTATTCCTTTACCTCCCCTATTAGTAACTCTGAAATCATAATGAGAAGTTCTCTTACCATAACCATTTTCAGTGATTGATAATATAAATTTTTCTTTAGCTATAAATTCTGAATTTGAATCTTTATTATTTTTTTTACTATTTTTTAAATCGTGATTAATTATTGATAATGAAACTATATGATCTTTTTCTGCTAAATTTATTCCTCTTATTCCCTTAGAAGATCTTCCTTTAAAAACTCTTAATTTTTTAGACTCAAATCTTATACATTTTCCAAATTTTGTATTTAAAATAATATCTTGATCATCTTTGCAAATTTTAACTCCAATAATTTTATCATCATTATCAAGTTTCATAGCTATTTTTCCTGAGGCATTAATAGATGTAAAATCTTCTAAGTTATTTTTTCTAATTTTACCTTTGCTAGTAGCAAAAATAATATGCATATTTTTTATATCTACAGTGTCATCGGGAAATGGCATTATAGAACTGACGGATTGATGGTTTTTTAATGGCAAAATATTAAATAGAGACTTGCCTTTAGATGAAGATGATCCTTCTGGTATTTTCCATGCTTTGATTTTATAAGCCAACCCTTGCGTTGAAAAAAATAATACTGATGTATGTGTATTTACCGAAAGCGTTTGAACAACGGAGTCTTCATCTCTAGTTTTTATACCTGCCTTTCCTTTGCCTCCTCTTTTTTGCTGTTTTACACTGCTTAAAGCTCCTCTTTTTATGTATCCTTGTAGTGTAATTGTAATAATTACAGACTCTTTGTGTATAGTTTCTTCTATGTCATAATTTAGTATTGCGTCAATTATTTTTGTTCTTCTTGGAAATGAAAATTTTTCTTTAATCATTTGAAGATCGGCACTTATTACTTTTAATAATTCATTTTTTGAATTAATTATTTTTTTATATTTTATAATTAATTCAGCTAATTTTTTAATCTCTAACTCAATTTCATTTATACCTAACGCAGTTAATTTTTGTAATCTTAATTCTAAAATTGAAACTACTTGTTTAATTGATAAATTGTATGATCCTTTGTAATTTTTATTCTCTAAAAGTTTTAATAATTTTGAAGATTTTATTATTTTCCATTTTGTTTTTATTAAAGAATTTTTTGCATCCTCAGGATTTTTTGAAGATCTGATAATTTTTATTACTTTATCAATATTTTCTACACTTACTGATAATCCAATTAATATATGGGCTCTTTCTTCAGCTTTTTTTAAATCATATTCAGTTTTTTTAATTACAACATTTTCTCTAAATCTAAGAAAGTTTTCTAAAAAATCTTTTAGACTGCATGTCTTTGGTTTGTTATCTACGATTGCAAGACTATTAAAACCAAATGAACTTTCGATTGATGTATACTTATATAACTGTCTTTTAACAGTCTCTGGCTCAATACTTCTTCTTAGATCTATTGCAACTCTTATGCCTTCTCTGTTTGATTCATCTCTTATATCGCTTATCCCTTCAATTTTTTTTTTTCTCACCAGTTCTGCTATGCGCTCATTAAGATTAGATTTATTAACTTGATATGGAACAGATGTAATTACCAACCTGTCTTTTCCATTCTTTAAATTTTCAACAGTTATGTCGCCTCTTATTTTAAAAGATCCTCTTCCAATTTTATAACCTTGTTTAATAATATTCTTGCCTATTATAATTCCACCGGTTGGAAAATCTGGACCAGGTATAAATTTCATTAATTCTTTAATTTTTATATCTTTATTCTTGATTAAAGCTAAAGTACCATCAATTACTTCACCAAGATTGTGTGGTGGAATACTTGTGGCCATTCCAACTGCTATACCACCAGCTCCATTAACCAATAAATTTGGATATTGAGCTGGTAGAACTTTTGGTTCGTATTCAGTTTCGTCATAATTACTTTTAAATGATACTGTTTCTTTTTCAATATCTTCAATTAAATACTGAGAAATTTTCGCGAGTCTTGTTTCTGTGTATCTCATTGCTGCAGGAGGATCTCCATCTATTGATCCAAAATTTCCTTGTCCATCTATCAAAGGCAAACTCATTGAAAAATCTTGAACCATTCTAACCAGTGCATCATAGACAGCTTGATCTCCGTGAGGATGATATTTACCAATTACATCTCCAACTATTCTTGCAGATTTTCTAAACTGCTTTGACCAATCAAAACCACCTTTATGCATTGCATATAAAATTCTTCTGTGAACAGGTTTTAAACCATCTCTTATATCAGGAAGGGCTCTACTTATTATTACACTCATCGCATATGAGAGATAAGATGAACTCATCTCATCATACATTGTGATAGGTTTAATATTAGTGTCTTTAGAAATTTGTTCTTTTTGCATAAAAACTAAAATGGAATATCGTCATCCAAATCGTTTTGACTTACAGGATTGTTATTTTCAATATTTTGGTTCGTATCTTGTGATGCTATATTGTTTTGGAAACCTCCACCAAGCATTGTTAAAGAAGAGTTATAACCTTGTATTAGAATTTCTGTGGAATACTTATCTTGTCCAGTTTTCTCATCTTTCCACTTACGAGTGGATAATTGACCTTCGATATATACTTGAGCTCCTTTTTTTAAGTATTGCTGAACTACATTTACCAAACCTTCATTGAACACAACTACACGGTGCCATTCAGTTTTTTCTTTTTTTTCTCCAGTATTTTTGTCCTTCCAAGATTGACTTGTTGCAAGGCTTAATCTTGCTACATTTTTTCCGTTCACCATTTGTTTAATTTCCGGATCTGCGCCTAATCGACCAATTAAAAGTACTTTATTTAAACTTCCTGCCATAATAATTTAAAATTTTGATATGTTTAATTATACACTATTTATATTGAATATTAATTTTATTAATTTAAAGCAACAATAATTATGCTTAAAAAGATAGTTGTTAAAGGCGCAAAAGAGCACAATTTAAAGAATATTTCTTTGGAAATACCTAAGGATAAATTTGTTGTAATTACAGGTCTATCGGGTTCAGGAAAATCTTCATTAGCTTTTGATACAATATATGCAGAAGGCCAAAGAAGATATGTCGAAAGCCTTTCGGCTTATGCTAGACAATTTTTAGATAAAATGAAAAAACCAAATGTCGACCTAATTGAAGGATTAAGCCCGGCTATATCAATTGAGCAAAAAAATACTTCAAAAAACCCTAGATCAACTGTTGCTACAGTAACAGAAATTTATGATTATATGAGAGTACTTTATGCTAGAGTGGGTATACCCTACTCACCATTTACAGGAAAACCAATCACTTCTCAAACAATTAGTCAAATAGTAGATAAAATAAAAGAACTTCCAAAAAAATCTACTATTTTTCTTTATTCACCTGTAGTTAGGGGTCGTAAGGGAGAATATAAAAAAGAAATATTAAGTTATAAAAAAAGAGGATTTAGAAAAATAAAAATTGATAATAAACTTTATGAAATTGATAAAGTTCCTGAATTAAATAAAAAAATAAAACATGATATTTCTATACTAGTAGATAGAATTATAATTAATTCTTCATTGGGTAATAGATTGGCGGAAAGTGTTGAAACAGCTATCAATCTTGCAAACGGATTAGTTTTTGTTGAATATGAAAATGAAACACTTCCTAAAAAATTTCGAAAAACTGAAAATTTAATTTTTTCTACAAAGTTTGCATGTCCAGAAAGTGGCTTTACTATTGAAGAAATAGAACCAAGGTTATTTTCTTTTAATAGCCCATATGGAGCTTGTGAAGAGTGTGAAGGAATAGGTTTAAAATTAAATGTTGATCCAAAATTAGTTGTTCCCAATGAAAAAAAAAGTATTGCCGATGGAGCTATTGAACCGTGGTCTAAATCTATTTCCATGTATTATGCTCAAACATTAGCTTCTATAGCAAAACATTATGAATTTTCATTAAATGAAAAATGGTCAAAATTACCAAAAAAAATTAAAGATATAATACTATTTGGCTCTGATGATGATGAAATTAAGTTTTCATACGATGATGGATATGAGAAATATTCACACAAAAAAACATTCGAAGGCGTGATTAATAATTTAGAAAGAAGATATTTAGAAACAGATAGTGATTGGAAAAGAGAAGAAATTTCACAATATCAATCAGATACTAAATGTGAAAGATGTAACGGTTATAGACTTAAAGATGAGGCATTATGTGTCAAAATTAATAAATTAAATATTAGTGAAGTAACAGAAAAATCAATATATGATGCTAAAGAATGGTTTAAATCACTTGAAATTAATTTAGATCAAAGACAGTTAAAAATTGCACAACATATTTTAAAAGAAATTAATGAAAGACTAAATTTTTTACTAAACGTAGGTCTAAATTATTTAACTCTTTCGAGAGAATCTGGAACTTTATCAGGAGGAGAAGCACAAAGAATAAGGTTGGCATCACAGATAGGATCAGGTTTAACAGGTGTTCTGTATGTTTTAGACGAACCTTCAATAGGATTACATCAAAAAGACAATGTAAAATTAATTGATGCTTTAAAAAAATTAAGAGACCTTGGTAATACGGTTATTGTTGTCGAGCATGATACTGAAACTATTTTTAACGCTGATCATATTATTGATTTAGGACCAGAAGCTGGAAATAAGGGTGGTAAAATTGTTGCACAAGGTAATTATGAAGAAATTTTAAATAGCAATGATAGTATAACTGGAAGATATTTATCTAATAAGAGCTTTATACCCATTCCTAAAAATAGAAGAATATCAAAAAATGGAAGATTATTAGAAATTCTAGGAGCAACTGGTAATAATTTAAACAATGTAAATTTAAAAATTCCCATAGGTAATTTTACTTGTGTTACGGGTGTATCTGGTAGTGGTAAGTCAACTTTAATACTTCAAACACTCTATTGTGCTTTAAATCTTACATTAAATAATAATAAATCTAGAAAAATTCCTAAACCTTTTAGAGGTTACAAAGGAATAGAGTTAATTGATAAAGTTATAGATATTAATCAATCACCGATTGGTAGAACACCTAGATCAAATCCAGCTACATATACTGGTGCATTTGGTCCTATAAGAGATTGGTTTACAAATTTACCAGAATCAAAAACCAGGGGATATAAGCCTGGAAGATTTTCTTTTAATGTTAAAGGAGGTAGGTGTGAAGCTTGTGAAGGTGATGGTGTAATTACGTATGAAATGCATTTTCTACCTGATGTTTATATTACTTGCGATGAGTGTAAAGGTTCAAGATATAATAGGGAAACGTTAGAAATTAAATATAAAAACAAAAGTATAGCGGATGTTTTGAGTATGACTGTTGATGAAGGTTGTGAATATTTTAAAAATATCTCAAATATTAAAACTAAATTATTAACTTTAAAAAAAGTTGGACTTGGTTATATAAAAATTGGTCAACAGGCAACTACCCTATCCGGTGGTGAAGCCCAAAGAATAAAATTAGCTAAAGAATTGTCAAAAAGATCCACAGGGAGAACATTGTATATTTTGGATGAACCTACTACTGGTTTACATCAACATGATATAAAAAAATTATTAGAAATTTTACATACATTTGTTGCCACTGGTAATACGGTAGTAGTTATAGAGCATAATTTAGATGTCATTAAAACTGCTGATTATATAGTTGATATGGGTCCAGAAGGAGGTGTCAAAGGTGGTAATATAATAGCAGAAGGTAACCCTGAGGAAATGGTTAAATCAGATATTAGTTATACAGGTAAATTCTTAAAACCTTTACTAGATAACAAATTTAAAAAAACTGCTTAAAATTACTAAAAAAAAATAGTATAAAAACAATTAATATGAAATCGATTCTACAATCTCTTACAAAAACAATTCAAGTTTCTTTTGGACTTTCTATAATTTTATTTCTGGGATTATATTTTGGAAACGGAGGATTTAATTTTGATATTCTATTCTGGAGTTGGTTATTTAGATATATTCATGTTGTTGTTGCTATAATGTGGATAGGCTTATTGTGGTATTTTAACTTTGTGCAAATTCCTAATATGGCTAAAATTCCAGATGAACAAAAACCTGCTATTGGAAAAGTTATAGCTCCTTCTGCTTTGTTTTGGTTTAGATGGTCAGCACTTTTAACAATAGTATCCGGATTAATATTAGCTTATTTAAACGGTTATGTTCATCAAGCATTAGTACTAGGTATAGGATCTGGAGGTGGAAAAAATACTGCTATAGGAATTGGAATGTGGTTGGGCTTAATAATGGCATTTAATGTTTGGTTTGTAATATGGCCTAATCAAAAAAGAGCTTTGGGTATTGTGGAGTGTGATCCTGATCTAAAAGCTAAATCTGCTAAAACAGCAATGTTATTTTCAAGAACAAATACTTTGCTGTCACTGCCAATGTTGTTAACAATGGTAGCGGCACAAAATTTGTATTAATTTTTATCTTCTTTTATTATTGTTCTTTGGCTAACTTTTAGCAAAACTAAAATTGGATTAGCTATATATATTGAAGAATAAGTTCCAAATACTATTCCTAATATCATTGCTAATGAAAAACCTTTTAAGATTTCACCACCAAAAAAATATATTGAGAATAAAGCAAGAAGTGTAGTCACTGAAGTAATTATTGTTCTTGATAAAGTTTCATTAATTGAAATATTTGTTAATTCAAAAATTTTAATATCTGCATATTTTTTTAAATTTTCTCTAACACGGTCGAAGATTACAACTGTATCATTCATTGAATAACCTACTATAGTTAATACCGCAGCAACAATTGACAAGTTAATTTCTAATGAAAAAAGTGAAAATATACCCATAGTTATTATTACATCATGAAATAAAGCTATAATTGCACCTAAGCTAAATTGCCATTCAAATCTTATCCATATATATAAAAGCATTGCTGCCAAAGATAAACCTATTGCTATAAACCCAGATTTAAGAAGTTCAGCACTAACTTTTGGACCTACATTTTCCACTCTTCTAAAGTCAACATTACCAACTGAACTTGATAATTTTGCCTTAATATTATCTATAAATTTAGAATCATTTGAACTTTGTTTTTCAAATTTAACAATGTAATCAGTTTTGTTACCAAAGCTTTTTACAGAAACATCCCCAAGATTCATTTGATTAAAACTATCTCTAATTGATGATATTTTAGAAGAACTTTGTTCAACTCTAATTTCTATTAAAGTACCACCTTTAAAATCAACACCATAATTAAGGCCCTTAAATACCAATAAAATTAAAGAAGCCACAATCAATATTAAAGAAATGATATTTAATTGTTTATAGATTTTATTGAACTGAATATTTTTCATTTAAATCAGCTTGTCTTTATTTTTATTTTTTAACACAAAAAATGCAGTAAACAGCCTTGCTATAAAATAAACTGAAAACAAGGTAGTTAATATTCCAATACCTAAAGTTATTGAAAATCCTTTAATTGGACCAGAACCCATGAAGAAAAGTATGAAAGCTGCTATCAAAGTTGTTATATTTGCATCTAAAATTGTTGTTCTAGATTTTGTGTATCCGCTATCAAAAGCAATAATGTAATTTTTTTCATTTTTAACTTCTTCTTTAATTCTTTCAAAAATAAGAACATTTGCATCAACTGCCATACCTACTGTAAGAATTATACCTGCTATTCCTGGTAAAGTTAATGTGGCTTCAAATAAAGTTAAAATACCAACTAATAAAAATAAATTAGAAATTAAGGCTAAATTAGCAATTACTCCAAATATTCTATATTTATAAATCATAAACAATACAACTAATACAAAACCAATTATTAAAGACAAAATTCCCGAATCTATAGAATCTTGTCCTAGATCGGGTCCAACTGTCCTTTCTTCTATAATGCTTAAAGGAGCAGGCAATGCACCTGATCTTAATAATAAAGCTAAATCTGTTGCAGACTGAAATGTAAAATTACCCGAAATTTGACCTGAACCACCTACTATTGGTTCTCTTACTGATGGAGCGCTTATTATTTTACCATCTAATATAATGGCTAATCTTTTGCCAACTCCTGTACTAGTAGCTTTTCCAAATTTTTTAGCACCTACTCTATCAAGATTAAAAGTGACCACAGTTTCGTTTGTCTGAGTATCCATTGTAGGTTTGGCATCAACTAAATTATCTCCACTTAAGATAATTCGTTTACTTACAATTGCCTCTTCAGATTCATCTTCAAACATTAATTTTTCTGTTCCAAAAGATTCTTCTGAATTTTGAGTAATAAATTGGAATGTTAGATTTGCTGTTTTACCAAGTAATGATTTAATTCTTCCAGGATCATCTAGACCGGGTAATTCGACTAATATTCTATCATTACCTCTTTTTAATATATTGGGTTCGTTTGTACCAATTTCATCAACTCTTCTTCTTACTATTTCAATAGCCTGATCCAAAGATGAGTTTTTTAATAAAACTAAACCGTAATTTGATAAAGTAAGTTTAAAAAAATTATTGTCTACAATGAAATCAAATTGATGTGTTTTGTATTGCTGAAAATATGGATTTATTTCACTTTCATCATCATCTAAAATAGTTTTAATTTCATTAACGTTTTTATTATTTGATTCAAATATTATTGAATTTTGATCTACTGAAAAATTTCTTAAAATTAATTTTTTCTCTTTAAAAAATTTTTTTAACTCTAATAATTTACTTTGTAGCTTTTGAGTAATAACTGGCTTATTATCTATTTCCAAAAGTAAATATGATCCACCCTTTAGATCAAGACCAAGTTTTATGTTTTTTGAAAAATAATCATCATCAAATTTTAAAAAATTTGAAAGAGCAAAATATGAAATTATTAATGTAAATATTAATACTGAAAATACTCTTAATTTTGAAAAGTATAACACTTTTGTTAATGTATGTTATTTTTTTGGCTCTGCTGTATTTGCTAAACCTTGAATGCCGCTAGATCTAACAATTTCAACATTTACATTTTCTGAAATATTAACTTCGACTTTTTCGTTATCAATAATTCTTTCAATCGTACCAACAATCCCACCTGTTGTGATTACCTTGTCGCCTCTCTTTAAACCTTCAACCATTAATTTATGTTCTTTAACTTTCTTTTGTTGAGGTCTTATTAAAAAGAAATAAAAAATTACAAAAATTAATATTAAAGGTATAAATTGTCCAATTCCAGCATCCATGATGTCCTCTTAAGTTTACGATTATTTATACTATCTAATATTTAAAGACAACTCTTAATTGATAGAAATTTTGTCAATATTTCCCATATATGGTTTTAACACATCTGGAATTATAATTGATCCATCTTCGGTTTGATAGTTTTCTAAAATCGCAATTAAAGTTCTACCTACAGCTAACCCACTTCCATTTAAGGTTCCAACAAATTCTATATTATTATCTTTATTTTTATATCTAGCCTTCATTCTTTTAGCTTGAAAAGTTCCACATGAAGAACAGCTAGAAATTTCTCTATACTTTTCTTCCGAAGGAAGCCAAACTTCTATGTCATAAGTTTTCTCAGCGCTAAATCCCATATCGCCTGTACTTAAAATAATTTTTCTATATGGAAGTTTTAGATCGTCTAAAATTTTTGTTGCACAATTTGTCATTCTTTCAAGTTCTTCTAAACATTTATCATTTTCGACAATGCTAACTAGTTCAACTTTATAAAATTGATGTTGTCTAATCATGCCTTTTGTGTCTTTGCCATAACTACCCGCTTCCTTTCTAAAGCAAGGAGTTGAAGCAACCAATCTCATTGGTAATGATTTAATGTTTACAATTTGATTTTTAACCATATTTGTCAATATAACTTCAGCTGTTGGAATTAAGAATTTTTTATCATTTTTATCATCAAACTTAATTTCAAATTGATCATTTTCAAATTTAGGTAATTGACCGGTTCCATACATTGTATTGTCAGTAGCCATTAAAGGAGGTGAAATTTCAGTATATCCATTATTTTTTGTATGAGAATCAATCATAAAATTTGAAATAGCTCTTTCTAATGCTGCCAATTTATCTTTTACAAAAACAAATCTTGATCCTGTTGTTTTTGTAGCAAGATCAAAATCTAACATATTTAGATTTTCACCAATTTCATAATGAGATTTAGGTTTAAAATTAAATTTTTGTATATTGCCAACTTTAATTACTTCTTTATTGTCATTTTCATCTTTTCCGGCAGGAACATTCTTTAAAGGAATATTAGGAATTGCACTTAATATATTATCAAGTTTATCTTTAACTTCTTTTTGTTTTTTACTTAATTCTTCAATTTTAATTGAAATTTCTTTAGATTTAGCAAATAGATTTTCATCCTTGGATTTAGAAATAGATTTTTTTTCCATTTCGTGTTTTTCTTTATCTTGAATAAGATTTCTATTTTCTTTATCTAGTTCAACAATATCTTCTAGATTTACATCAAAATTTCTATCTTTGATGCTATTTTTAAAATCTTTAAAATTATTTCTAATATCTTTTATATTATGCATTTTTTTCTTCTGCTTTTTTTTCAATTATATTTACTGAAAAAATTGATAATTCATATAAAATTAATAATGGAATAGCTAATCCAATTTGAGTTACTGGATCAGGAGGCGTTAATACCGCCGCCGCCGCAAATATCATGACAACAACATATTTTCTTCTTTCTTTTAAAAATGTTGAATTTACTACTCCTATTCTTGCTAACAAACTTAGAACTACAGGCAACTGAAAACTTAAACCAAAAGCAAAAATTAATTTCATAACCAAAGATAAATATTCATTAACTTTAGCTTCAAGCTGAATAGGTAAATTTGTGCTTATGCCAACGCTTTCAAATGACAAAAAAAACTTGATAGCTAGTGGCATAATTAAATAATACACAAGCATTCCGCCTAGTAAAAATAATACAGGGGTTAAAACAAGATAAGGCATAATAGCCTTTTTTTCATGATTGTATAATCCTGGAGCTATAAATTTCCATATTTGTATTAAAAGAAATGGACTTGTAATAAAAAAAGCAGCAAAAAAAGATACTTTTAAATATGTAAGAAAAGTTTCCTGTAAAGCGGTAAATATTAACCTTCTATCAATATCATCATTTTTAACAGCCTCAGCATAAGGTTCTACTAAGAAACCATAAATATATTCTGAAAAAAAATAACAAATAACAAATAATAAAACCAAGAATATTAATGAATTAATCAATCTTTGTCTTAACTCAGTTAAATGACTTATAAATCCTCCTTCTTTTTCTTTATTATTTGTCATTTTTTATTTCTTCTTTAGTATTTTCATTATTTGATTTTTCTTCAATTTTATCAAATTTCTCTTCGGTAATATCAGAAACTTGATTTTGTATATCAGCGAAATATCTCTTCGCCGAACCTATCCATGATCCAATTTTTTTTAGCATAACAGGAAAATCTTTTGGACCGACAACTATTATTGCAATTGAAACAATTATTAAAATTTCAAACCAGCCAATTTGTGGCATTGATTACTCTTTGTTATTTGAGTCTTGATTATCTGAAATATTTTTAGGTTCGCTGTCTTCAGTAGAATCTGTGGACATACCTTTCTTAAAACTTTTAATACCTTTAGCAACATCTCCCATTAAACTTGAAATTTTTCCTCTACCAAATAGTAAAACAACTAAGATAACGACTATTGCAATTTGCCAAAAACCTATACTCATGATTAACTTATACCTCTATAATTTGGTTTTTAAAAGTATCTTTTTACTCATCGTCTTCATTTTTAAGAGTGCCACTTAGCATTTCATCTATCTCTGAGTAAATATTTTCCTTTTTGTCTTCTTGTTTTTCTTTAAAAAATTTACCTGTTCCAAATATTGAAGCATCGACATTTGAAGTATCAATTAATCCAGCTGATCCTAACTCATCAACTGTTGGTAAATCAGACAATTTTTGTAAATTGAAATGACTTAAAAAATCTTCTGAAGTTCCGTATTGAATTGGTTTTCCTGGAACATCTTTTCTGCCAAGGGGTCTGACCCAATTTAATTCCATTAATATTTCAAGGGTATTAGTACCAAAAGCTACACCTCTAATTTCTTCAATTTCTGCTCTGGTAACTGGTTGATGATATACAATAATAGCTAATGTTTCTATTGCAGCTTTAGATAATCTTTTTTCGACCGTTTTTTGTTGTGACATTAAAGGAGAAAGATTTTCAGCTGTTCTAAAAGACCATTTGTTAGAAATACAAACTAAATTAACTCCTCTATTAGAATAAAAATTTTTTAATTTTTCTAAAGTTTTTAGAACATCTATTTTTTTTGTAATTTTAGATTCTATTGTTTCAATAGAAAGAGGTTCTGCAGCAGCAAAAATGATTGCCTCAACTTCTCTTTCGGCATCACTGATCTTTCCTGGAAAAGTTACGACATTATTTTTTTTTATTTTATTCATTAGTTTTCTTTAATATATATATCGTCAAATAAATTATTTTGTTTAATTGATACATTGCCTTCTTTAACAAGTTCAAGCGATCCAGATAAAATTCCAGCTTGTCCAGTTCGTTTAAGATTGTTTGAAGATTTAAAGTTTCCAGGTATTAATTCTGAAATATTTTTCCATTCATTTAATTTTCCAAAAAATTCTTTAATTCTGTCTATCCCACTTTCAGTTGTAAATACAGGTAATTTTGGAATGTTCATTTTTTTAAAATCTTTAGTCATGACTATACTTGCATACGTTTTTAATATTTCAAATAATGTTAATGAATATTTTGAATCATAAATTGACCTCATTCCACTTTTGGATCCTCTCATAAAAACATCTCTTCCTAATCTTTTTTTGCTTAACATTTGAGACGATAATAATCTTATTAATTCTAGCTTTTTTAATTGTAATTTTAATTTTTCAGCAACCTCTAAAGCTTTAAATTCTTCTTCTTCAGTTTCAGGTAATAGTAATTTTGATTTTAGATAGGTTAACCAAGCTGCCATCAATAGATATTCTGAAGCCAATTCTAAGTTTAAATCTTTAGATTTAGTTATGAATTCATGAAATTGGTCGGCTAACTTTGTAACTGATATTTTTTCTAAATCAACTTTTTGTGCTTTTGCTAAATCTAAAAGAATTTCTAGTGAACCAGTATAGGAAGATAGTTCTACATTAAATTCAAGTGAATCGGTCTGTTCCATAATTAATTTTAACTTATTATATCACTCAATTGTGATGTTTTTTTTACAATAAAGTTATCAATTTTTGGAGAATTTTTTGCGACTACTAACATTTCTTTTAAATTAGCATTGCAATGTAGGGCTAAATTACAACCTGCTAGAAATGATTTTTTCACATTTTCTTCTAACGAATACTTGAGAGCTTTCATTGATAAATCATCAGTAATTATTATATTTTTAAAACCTATTTTATTTCTAATTAATTTAATTATTTTTTTTGAATGAGTGGCAGTTTCTGTCCTATCTATATTTTTAAATAATAAATGACCTGTCATTGCTATTAATGAATTTTTATCTTTAAAAGTTTGAAAATCATTTTTAAGTAAATATTCAATTTTTTGATTAATAATTGGTAATTTTTTATGACTATCTGATATAGCCAATCCGTGTCCCGGAATATGCTTGATTATTGTGGCTATTCTATTTTTATGAAACTTTTCTATACAAATATTTCCAATTTTAGAGACGATTTTTTTATTTGATGAATAAGATCTATCACCAATAATATTGTGAGATTTAACTCTTCTAATATCTAATACTGGTACAGAATTTATATTTATTCCTAATGTTTTTAATAAATATGAAATTTGTTTAACATAAACATTAAAATATATTTCAAATTTCTTATTATTTTTTTTATACAAATCACCAAAAAATTTAGCGGTAAATATTGAGCTATCAATAAATTTTTTTAATCTAGTAACTCGTCCTCCTTCTTCATCAATTAAAATTGGATAATTTTTATTTTTAAATATTTTTTTTATAGAATTAGTTAATATTTTTGTTTGCTTAATTGATTTTATATTCCTTGAAAATAAAATAATACCCCAAGGTTTATATTTTATTAAAAACCTTTTCTCTTTATTGGAAAGATATTTTCCTTTAATGCCACAAACAAAAGATTTATGATTTTTATTCATCATTATATAAAAGTTTCCAAAAAGAATATTTTTTTGTTTGTTTATTATTTTTGTACTCAACAAATTCAATAATATTTTCGGTATTATTCTTTAGCAATATTAAATCATCTTCTGCTTCTTTAATTTTTTCGTCCAAAAGTGATGTTGATCTATAAGAATTTTTATAATTTTCATCAGAAAAATAATATCTAGCAATAAAGAAAATGAAGAAAAATATAACAATAATATAGAATAAATATTTTAGTTCCTTTATCATTACATTTTTTCAGGCGTTTCAACTCCTACAATATTCATACCGCTTTTTATTACATTGGAGACAATTTTTAAAATAATAACTTTTTCATCTTTTATAGTATTATCTTTTTCAATAAATCTTTTGGAAACATCTTCTTTACCCATATTCCAGTACGAATGAAATTCAGACGATAATTCATAAAGATAAACGGGTATTCTATGTGGTTCTAGTTTTGATGTAGCAACATCAACGCATTTTGGCCATTGTGATATTTTTTTAAATATTTTAATTTCATCATCAGTATAATTAAAATCAAAACTACTAATATTAATTTCATCATCAATTTTTTTATTTAAATTTCTGAAAACAGATGAAATTCGTGCATAACAATATTGTACATAGTATAAAGGATTATCTTTTGATTTTTCTTTAACTTTTGTAAAATCAAAATCTAACTCAACATCGTTACTTCTGTTTAACATTATAAATCTAGTAGCATCTTTTCCAACTTCACTAATCAAATCTTCAACTGTTATGTAGTCGCCTTTTCTTTTAGACATTTTGAATGGTTGGCCGTCTTTAATAAGTTTAACTAATTGACTAACTTTACAAATTAACTTGTTCTTTTCACCAGAAAGAGCCTCTACTACAGAAGTAATTCTTTTAATGTAACCAGCATGATCTGCTCCTAAAATATTTATTAATATATCAAATTGTCTTTTTAATTTTGTATTATGATAAGCGACATCAGTAGCAAAATATGTCCATGATTGATCTGATTTTTGTAAGGCTCTATCTTTATCATCACCAAATTCAGTTGATTTAAAAAGTAATTGTTCTCTTTCGTCCCAATTTTTAGAGTCTTCACCTTCTGGTGCTTTTATTTTTCCTAAATATACAAATTGATCTTTCTTCAATTCATCTACAACTTGATCAACCTCTTTGTTTATTACAACATCTGTTTCGCTGGTAAAATTGTCGTGTGAAATTCCAAGATTATTTAAATTAAATTTTATTAATTTAAGAGATTCTTTAACTGATAGTTTGGTTAATTCACTAGAAATGATTTCAAAATTATCAAACTTAATATCTTTATTTTGATCAATTATGTTTTTCGCTATATCAATTAAATAAACTCCAGGATAAAGGTCTTTATCATCAATGGGGAATTTTTCTTTAAATAATATTTCACGTATTCTAAAATAAACAGATTTTGTAAAATAAATTATTTGGTTACCAAAATCATTTACATAATACTCTTTTGATACTTTGTGATTATTAAATTTTAGTAAATTAGATATAACATCACCTAATATTGCTCCTCTACAGTGCCCAACGTGAAGTGGGCCAGTAGGATTGGCAGAAACAAATTCAACTAGATATTTTTTTGGATTATTGACTTTTTTTGATCCATAATTCTTTTCATTAATAATAGATTTAAGAAAATTATTCCAAAAATTTTTATTAAACTTTAAATTTATAAAACCAGGTTTTTCAATTTTAATTTCTTCTATATAATTGTCATTTTTTTTAATAATATCAGCAATAACTTCAGCTATTTCTAATGGCGATTTATTATTAGGTTTAGACAAGATCATGGCAACATTTGTTGACATGTCACAGTTAAATTTAGCTGGTGGAATATCTACATTTATTCCAGATAAATTTTCTGGAAGTACTAATAAATTATCTTTATTTGCTGATTTTATTAATTTTATAATTTTATCAAGATATGTTTTAAAAATATTCATTTTGACATTTTATAAAGTTGAATAGCAAATCTATCAGTCATGCCTGAAATATAATCAGATATTGCTCTATGCTTATCTTTTTTTAAATCTGATGATTTAATATAATTATTTGGTTTCTTTATAATAGTTTTGAAAAGTTTTTTTATAATTTTTTTACCATTATTATTTTTTTTCATTACATTTTTATTATTATACATTTTAATTTTTAAGAATTGTTTAATTTCTGTTTCAATATTCTGAAATTTTTCTGAGAAAATTACAGTTTGATTTTCATTATTTTGCACATCTAATAATTTTTTTATTTTATTTTTTTTTATTTTATTAATTGAATTTCTTATTATATCTTTAACCATTAAATTTATAGAATCTCGTATTATTTGATAAATAATAATATCCTTATTTTCTCTTTTTATATTTCTTTTATAAGATTTGTATATTTCTTTAAAAAAATTAATTTCAATTAGTTCGTTTAAAGTAAATAATTTAGCTTTAATTCCATCTTGTATATCGTGATTATTATAAGCAATATCATCAGAAATACTTGCTATTTGAGCTTCTAATGAAGTATTGTTTTGGAACTTAATCTTATTTTTAAATTTTTTTATTCCAATAATAGAATCGAGTTTATCAAAATCATAAAATGATCCATTATGTTTTAATAATCCATCTAATGTTTCAAGAGTGAGGTTTAATCCTTGGAATTTTAAGTATTTATTTTCTAAAAACATTACTATTCTAAGTGTTTGCAAATTGTGATCAAAACCTCCTTGGTTCATCATACAATCATTTAAAGCGTACTCTCCGGCATGACCAAATGGAGTATGCCCAAGATCATGTGCTAAACTTAAAGTTTCAGCTAAATCATCATTTAAATTTAAATATTTAGCTATCGTCCTAGCAATTTGTGCAACTTCAATTGAATGTGTAATTCTAGTTCTATAATGATCACCTTCTGTGTTTACGAATACTTGGGTTTTATGCTTAAGTCTTCTGAATGAAGCTGAATGGATTATTCTATCTCTATCTCTTTGGAAAGGTGTTCTATATTGGTTTTGAGGCTCATAATTTAGTCTGCCCTTGCTTTTAAATAATCCTAATTTTGAATAATTTTTCATTCTTTAAAAATGGCAAAATATAATTATATTAGTAATATCAGTGTTAAAACATGATTAAAGAAATTAAATTTACGGATAATGCAATAAATCAAATAAATCATCTTTTATCATCTAAAGATAAAGGATCTTTTTTTAGAATCGCAATAAAAGGTGGTGGTTGTTCTGGTTTTCAATATGATTTTTCTTTTGATAAATCCCAAAACGATGATGATTTATGTCATGAAAATATACTTATTGATAAAAATTCAGCTGATCTATTAAAAGGCTCTGAAGTAGATTTTGTCAAAGAATTAATTGGAGATTCATTTAAAATAAATAATCCACAAAGCAAATCTTCTTGCGGTTGTGGTGTTTCTTTTTCTCTTTAATGATTATTAGTTCTTGGAATGTTAATTCCGTAAGAGCTAGAATAGAAAATATTAAAGAATATATTAAAAAATTTAGTCCTGATGTTTTAATGATGCAGGAAATTAAAACTCCAGATGAAACTTATCCTTATGATGATATAAAAACTTTAAAATACGAAAATTATGTATTTGGTCAAAAAAGTTACAATGGTGTTGCAATTATTTCTAAAAAAAAACTTTCTAATATTAAAAATGATATTTTTAAAGATAAATTAAAACAATCGAGAATTATAACTGCTGATGTTAAATATAAAAAAAAAAATATCCAAATTATTAATATTTATACTCCTAATGGCAATCCTGTTGATACAGAAAAATATGATTATAAAATTTATTGGTTAGATAGTTTAATTAAAAAACTTAAGAATCTTTTAAAAGAAAATGAAAATATTATTATTGGAGGTGATTTTAACATTATACCTGCCGCTGAAGATGTTCATAATCCAAAAAACTATGAGAATGATGCTTTATTTAGATTGGAAATAAGAAAGAGATTAAGAGAAATAATCAACTCAGGTTTTCATGATGCTTACAGACATATATATCCTGATAAAGAAGGATATACATTTTGGGATTATACAAGTGGCGCCTGGCAGAAAAATAATGGTATGAGAATTGATCATTTTTTAGTTTCTTATTCTTTAATAAATATAATTAGAGATGTTAAAATAAATAAATATCCACGTGGAAGAACCAAACCTTCTGATCACACACCTATTGAAATTGAATTAGCTTAAAGATTTAATTTTATTAACTAATTCTTCATTAATATTTCTTGGGCCTTTATCTAATCTATTTTTATGTCTTCTCTCACCTGGAAGTCTAACGCCATCCATAGATTTCATTTTATCAAAGAATTCTGAAGAATGTTTATCCCAATCATTTCCAGATAATTTGTCAGGTGAAATAGCTAAAATAAATTCACCACCACTTGGAGGGCCAGCATCGTTATTATCTTTAGCAGCCGTCTCATAACTAAAATTATCACCTACTAGAGCTCCCGCTAGCAATTCTACCATCATCGCAATCCCTGAGCCTTTATAGCCGCCGAAAGGTAATAAAACTCCCCCATCAGCTATTTCTCCTGGATCAGTAGTTTCTTTTCCATCTTTAGTTAAACCTGTTCCTAATGGAACTTTGTGGCCTTCTCTTTTAGCAACTTGCACTTCACCCATTGCCATAGATGCTGTTGCCATATCATAAACTACTGGAGTTTTTCCTTTTCTTGGCCAAGCAAAAGATATTGGATTAGTACCATACAATGGTTTAACAGCGCCTGCAGGAGCAACAGCGGGCTTATAAGAGGTACAAGCAAAGGCAACAAGTCCCTGCTCTGCTATAGCCTCGGTTTCAGGCCACATGGCAGCCATGTGATGCGAATTGTTTATAGCTAAAACTGCTACTCCATTTTCTTTAGCAGATTTTATTAATTCTGGAATGCTTTTGTTTAAAACCATTGGAGCTAAACAATTATTACCTAATACTTTAATTACACTTGGAGATATTTTTTTAATTTCTGGTCTTGCTTTACCATTAATTTTTCCACTTTTAAGACCACTTACATAAGCAGGCAATCTAAATAAACCATGTGATAAAGATCCATCTCTTTCAGCTTTCATTATTAAATCTGATAATATGTTTGCAGTTTCTTCATCACAACCATTTGCTAAAAGTGTTTTTTCAGCTAAAACAAATATTTCATCTAAAGTTAAGGAAACTGTACTCACAAAAACTATTAAATATTATTTATGTTTGCTTTTCAAATCCTTTTTTAGATCTTCATGATCACCTACTACAGTGTGATATTGGCTTTTAGTAACATATTTTTCTAAGAATGGTACTGCAAGCAAAGGTAAGAATCCTCCAAGAACAATTCCGTAAGCTGCACTTTTTAAATTTGGATCAGCTAATGCTGCAATAAAATCTGCAATTATATGAGCTAAAACTATTCCAACTATTCCTGCAATAGCGCCATTAGAAATTAATTTTAATAAACGGTTTATACTCCAGCCACTATAAAAACCAATTAGAGGAATTATCGTATGTATAAATCCAAACACAAAACCTCTTAAAATACTATGCTCTTCTATGAACACTTCAATAAAATGGAGAAATTCTGGTAGATCATGTACGTGTTCCATTAGTTGCATCTCCTACATGTTGTTGAAACTTCAAGTTGAAATTTACTGAAGTCATATTTTTTGATTGGGTTTTTTTTAAAAATTAGTTCAAATAACTCTGATTTAAGTTCTTCTGTATCTCCACAATCTTTACAAATAGCTATTGATGGATTGTGATCGTAATGAGAATGTTTACATAAAACATAAGTTTTATTTTGATTCGACTTATGTATTTTGTCTTCCTCAATTAACTTTTTTAAAGACCTGTAAACAGCCATTGGCTGTATTTTTTTAAATTTTTGAAATTTATCTAATATTTCATAAGCTGTTAAATGTTTTTTAGATTTTTTAATTATATCAAAAACTATATCATTATTATTCATTATGTTATGTTATAACATAACATAGAAACATGTCAAATCATAAAAAATTAAACCTGAGGTAGTAGTATATCTTTAAAATAAAATTTGAAATTGATTAAAAAAAAAATATAAAGAAAAAAAATGGATCTTACTTTAATATACACTATAGTTGGATTTGGACTAGCGGGCTGGTCTGTAATTGGAAACGACTCTATTCAAACTTTAGGTACATTTATTGCCTCTAAACAAAAATGGTTTAAATGGTATACGCTTGCTTCAACAGCATCATTTGTAATGATCTTGGCTCTTAGTTGGGGTTGGTATAATTATGATGGTGACATTTCATATGGAAGATTAACAAGAATACCATATCAGGAAATTCAATGGTATCACGCTGTTGCTCCAGGAATACTTTTATTATTAACTAGAATTGGTATTCCAGTTTCTACAACTTTCTTAGTATTGTCAGCTTTTGCTTCAACTGTTGTTTTAGAAAAAATGTTAATGAAAAGTGTAGTTGGTTACGGTTTAGCTGCTGTTGTTGCTTATATTGCCTGGGTACTTATATCAAAATTAATCAATGAAAAGTTAGATGAAGTAAATGAAAAATGGATTGGCTTTTGGCGTAACTCTGTGTGGGTTACTTCTGGTTGGTTATGGTGGGTTTGGTTATCTCATGACGTTGCTAATATAGCTGTATATTTACCAAGACAGTTAAGCCCTACTCTTCTGATTACAGTAATGGCTTACTTTGCTATTTTACTATTTTATATTTTTTATATTCATGGAGGGCCTATTCAAAAAGTAGTTTTAGACAAAACTGGAACAAGATATGCACGTTCAGCTACTATTATTAATGTAATATACGCCGTTGTATTATTTTACTTTAAAGAATTAAACGACCTACCAATGTCAACTA
>Ga0187827_10001252_pt1 | contig 38006 bp, 43 predicted proteins | sample ETNtaG_39_FD_167969 | JGI IMG/M metagenome (GOLD analysis project Ga0187827, IMG submission 167969) | Marine microbial and viral communities from oxygen minimum zone, Eastern Pacific Ocean - ETNP2014_SV_150_PacBio MetaG (Illumina Assembly) | ecosystem: Environmental > Aquatic > Marine > Hypoxic...
GTTACTGGTGTTAAATTTGCAGCTAAAGATGAAGAAGATCCTCCAGATGATCCTCCAGGAACTAAATCTTTACCTATTGGATTTTTAACATTACCAAAATAACTTGTTTCGTTTGAAGAACCCATAGCAAACTCATCACAATTTAATTTACCGAGCAAAATTCCGCCTTGATCCCATATATTTTGTGTAACTGTGGATTCATATGTTGGTATGAAATTATTTAAAATTTTACTTCCGGCTGTTGTTTTTATACCATTAGTACAAAATAAATCCTTAACAGCTATTGGTATTCCTGGTAATTTTAAATCAAAATTTGGATTTTCATCAAACTTTTTTGCTTTTTCTATAGCAGATGCAAAATCTTCAGTAATATAAGTATTTAATTTTTTTGATTTTTCAGATCTATCAATAAATGCTTTTGTTATTTCTGATGATGATATTTTTTTTTCTTTAATATTTTTAACTAATTCAGTTAATTTTAATGATGTTAATTCTGACATTATTCTATAACCTTTGGTACAACAAAATAATCTTGATTTTCTGCTGGAGAATTTTTTAAAATTTTTTCTCTAATATTATCATTTTTAATTTCATCAGTTCTAAATTTTAAAGTGGTTTCTGCTATAGAAGTTAATGGCTCAACATCATCAGTTTTTAATTCGTTTAATTTTTCAATAAATTCAAAAATTGAGCTCAAATCACTTGCTAATTTTTGTGCTTTTTCATCTTCTAAAGATATTCTAGATAGTTTTGATATATGCTTTATTGTTTTAAGATCTATTATCATGTGATAAAAAATATGTCGCAAACTATCACTTAAGCTAAAGATATACAATATGATCACAATTGAGGAATTTAAAAAAAAACACTCTTATAAAATAAGGTTAATTGGCTTAGATCTAGGATCAAAAAAAATAGGAATTTCTATATGTGATGAAAATCAATCTATAGCGACTCCATTTAGAATAATAAGTAAAACAAATATTAATGATCTGGTAAATCAGTTAAAAGAGATAATTAATGAAAATAATATCAAAGGAATAATCATAGGAAATCCAATAAATATGGATGGTTCTTTAGGCAAATCTTCACAATCTGTTAAAGATATAAGTAATAATATTGCTAAATTAATTGACTTACCAATTTGTCTTTGGGATGAACGTCTTTCTACAGTTGGCGCTTTCAATATTTCAAGTCAATTGGATGTAAATGTAACAAAAAGAGAAAAAGATATAGATAAAAATGCAGCAGCATTCATTTTACAAGGTGCTATTGATTATTTAAATAATTAGCTTGCAATAGAAATACTTTATAGCTATAGAGTTGGTTTTAATGGCAATTAAATCAAACAAGGCTATTAAAATCTCTCAAAAACATTTGTTAGGTATTCAAGATTTATCAATTAATGATGTTAATATTATATTAGATGAATCTAGTAAATTTATTGAATTAAACAGAAGCAAAAATAAGAAACTAGATACATTAAAAGGAAAAACTCAAATTAATCTATTCTTTGAACCTTCAACAAGAACTCAAAGTTCTTTTGATTTAGCGGGTAAAAGATTGGGTGCAGATGTAATGTCAATGAATATAACAAATTCAGCTATAAAAAAAGGAGAGACTCTTATTGATACGGCTATGACTTTAAATGCAATGCATCCTGATATCATTGTAATAAGACATCAGGACTCTGGAGCGTGCAATTTATTATCTCAAAAAGTAAATTGCGCTGTTCTTAATGCTGGTGATGGACGAAGAGAACACCCTACTCAAGCTTTATTAGATGCATTAACTATTATAAATAGAAAAAATAAAATTGAAGGATTAAGAATTGCTATTTGTGGTGACATACTTCATTCTCGTGTTGCAAGATCTAATATTTATCTTCTAAATATGCTTGGTGCTGAAGTAAATATAGTAGCTCCTTCAAATCTTATGCCAAAGGATATTGAAAGTTTAGGTGTTAATATTTTTTCTGATATGAAAAAAGGAGTTAAAGATTGTGATATTGTAATGATGTTAAGATTACAAAATGAACGAATGACAAGTTCTTTTCTATCTTCAAATAGAGAATATTATGAATACTACGGTTTGTCTCCTGATAAGTTAAATTATGCTAAGGATGATGCTTTAATAATGCATCCTGGACCAATGAACAGAGGAATTGAAATAGATACTAAATTAGCTGACGATATTAACAAAAGTGTAATCAAAGAACAAGTTGAACTAGGTGTGGCTGTGAGAATGGCTTGTTTAAAAATTTTTTGCATGTAAATGAAAAAAAAATATTTCATAAACGGAAATATAATAGATCCTCACAATTCTTTAAATGAAGAAGGAGGTTTAATAATTGGTGAAGATGGTAAAATTGAAGGAATAGGCAAAAAAGTAAACACAAAAAATATACCTTCTCGTGAAAAATTTATTGATCTTAAAGGCAAATATATATTTCCAGGAATAGTAGACATGCGTGTATTTGTGGGTGAGCCTGGTTATGAATATAAAGAAAATTTCAGAACTTTAAGTGAAGCTGCTCTTTCTGGAGGTGTTACTTCTGTCGTTACAATGCCAAATACAAATCCTGTTATTGACAACGTTTCAATCGTTGATTTTCTTAAGAGACGTGGAAGAGATAAATCTAAGATAAATATATACCCATCGGCATCATTAACTGTGAATGCTGAAGGAACAAATATGACTGAATTTGGTTTACTTCAAAATAAAGGAATTATTGCTTTTACTGATGGTACTAAAACTATTCAAAATACTAGGATTATGTCTAGAATTATGAATTCTGCTAGAGATTTAAATTCATTAATATTACAGCATGCTGAAGATTATGAGCTTTCACAAAATGGAATGATTAATGATGGGATAATAGCAACAAAGTTAGGCTTGCAAGGAATTCCTGAATTGGCAGAAATAATAATTATAGAAAGGGACCTTGCTTTATTAGAAAGTATTAAATGCAGATATCATATATCTCAATTATCTTCGGCAAAATCAGTTGAAATAATAAGAAATAGAAAAGAAAAAATCAAATTTTCATGTGGTGTGTCTATAAACAATTTATCATTGAATGAAAATGACATAGGGGATTTTCGAACATTTTTAAAATTATCTCCTCCTTTAAGAACTGAAGAAGATAGGATAGCTTTAGTCAAAGGTTTATCAGATGAAACTATAGATGTTATAGTATCAGATCATAAACCTGAAGATGAAGAACAAAAAAGGTTAACTTTTGCACAAGCTGGAACTGGAGCTTCTGGTATAGAAACTTTATTATCTTTAAGTCTAGAACATTATCACAATGGATCAGTAAAGTTAGAAACTATAATTAGAGCTCTGACTTCTAATCCTGCAAAAATTCTAAAAATTAATAAAGGAAACCTAAGTGTTGGAAATGACGCAGATTTTTGCATAGTAGATTTAAATAAACCTTGGATTGTAAAACAAGAAAATTTGTACTCTAAATCAAAAAATACATCTATAGAGAGCAAGAAGCTACAAGGAAAAGTAATGAATACATTTGTAAAAGGTGATGAATTATTTAACTTATAATGATGGATTATTTAATCATTGTCATAATCTCTTATTCACTTGGATCTATTCCTTTTGGTTTAATATTAACAAAATTATTTTTAAAAAAAGATATTAGAGATATTGGTTCGGGAAATATTGGAGCAACTAACGTTTTAAGATCTGGAAATAAGATAGTTGGTTATTCAACTTTATTACTAGATATATTAAAAGCAATTTTACCTGTAATATATGTAAAATTTAATTATCCAGATTTTATTTATATATCATCATTATGTGTTTTTTTGGGTCATGTTTTTCCTATTTGGTTAAGATTCAATGGAGGAAAAGGTGTAGCAACATATGTTGGAATTCTCTTTAGTATAAACTTAATTTATGGATTAGTTTTTGGACTTACTTGGATAATAATTTTCTTATTTTCAAAATATTCTTCTTTATCTTCATTATTAGGAAGTCTTTCTATACCAGTATATTTATTTATTGTTAAAGGCGATCAAATAATATTTTTTATAATTATGTTTGTTTTAATATTTTATACACATAGAGAAAACATTAAACGACTGAAAAACAAAGAAGAAAGTAAGACAAAAATTTATTAATTTGACACTGAAGGTCTTTTGAGTAATTTGTTGATTTATGAATCTTGTCATAGTCGAAAGTCCAGCAAAAGCTAAAACTATAAATAAATATTTAGGTTCTGATTATACTGTTTTAGCAAGTTACGGACATATTAGAGATCTGCCTTCTAAAAATGGTTCTGTAGATACAGAAAATAAATTTAAAATGATCTGGGAAGTTGACAGTTTTTCTAAAAAATACCTAAAAGAAATTACTGATACAGCAAAAATTTCAAAAAAAATAATTCTAGCAACGGACCCTGATAGAGAAGGTGAAGCTATTGCTTGGCATGTTAAAGAGTATTTAAGTGAAAAAAAACTCCTTAAAGATAAAAAAATTGAAAGAGTTGTCTTTAATGAAATAACTAAAAAGGCAGTTATAAATGGAATTGAAAATCCTAGAAAAATAGAACCTCACCTTGTCGACGCGTATATGGCTAGAAGAGCTCTTGATTATTTGGTTGGCTTTAATATTTCACCAATTTTATGGACAAAACTACCTGGTTCTAAATCTGCAGGTAGAGTTCAATCAGTAGCTTTAAGATTATTAACTGAAAGAGATCATGAAATTGAAGTTTTTATTCCAGAAGAATTTTGGACATTAAATGTAGTTTTTAAAACAAAAGAAAATTCTTTAATTAATTCAAATATAAATCAGTTAGATGGTAAAAAAATTGAAAAATTTACATTTAAAAATAAAGAAGATGTAAATAGAGCTATAGAAAATATTATAAAAAATAAATATAAAATTTCAAATATTAGTTCGAAAGTATATACTAGAAATCCATCAGGACCATTTACAACATCTACATTACAACAAACTTCTTCAAGTAAATTAGGTTTTGGAGCTTCAAGAACAATGCAAATTGCACAAAGATTATATCAAGGTATAGATATAGAAGGTGATACAATCGGTTTGATTACTTATATGAGAACAGACGGCACAAATATTTCAAAAGATGCTATTGAAAGTTTTAGGAATTATATTTCTAATAATTATGGAGAAAAATATTTGCCTAATGGTCCAATAAATTATTCAGGGAAAAAAGCTAAAAATGCTCAGGAAGCTCATGAAGCAATAAGACCTACTGAAATCGAAAGAAATCCTGAAAGTCTAAAAAAATATTTAAGCACTGATCAATATAAGTTATATGATTTAATATGGTCAAGATCGCTTTCTTCGCAAATGGAATCTGCTAAGTTTGATAGAAAAACTATAAGTATAATATCTGAAGATGGTAATAATATCTTTAAAACAAGTGGTTCAGTTATAAAATTTGATGGTTATTTAAAATTATCAAAAATAGATGAGGAAAATGAAGATGAAGAAATATTGCCAGATGTTAAAAAAGAAAATGTTGATATTGGTGAATTTATTGATGAACAACATTTTACACAACCACCTCCAAGATATTCAGAAGCAAGTTTAGTAAAAAAACTTGAAGAACTTGGCATTGGAAGACCTTCTACTTATGCTAGTATAATTTCTGTTATTTCTAATAGAGGTTATGCAGATATTAATAATAAAAGATTTTTTCCAACAGATAGAGGAAAATTATTGTCTGCATTTTTAGAAAAATTATTTACAAAATATGTGGACTATGATTTTACCGCTAAATTAGAAGATCAATTAGATGATATCTCTTCTGGAAAAGAAGATTGGATAAAAGTTTTAGAGAATTTTTGGATTGATTTTTTTTCTAATGTAACATCAGTTAAAGAAAAAAGAACTAGAGAAGTTCTTGATTTATTAAATGAAAGTCTTGGATCTTTAATTTTCGAAGTAGATAATGAAGGTAAAGTTAACAGAAAATGTAAACTTTGCAATAACGGAGAATTAAGTTTAAAAAATAGTTTTCGTGGAGGAGCTTTTATAGGATGTTCAAATTATCCTGAATGTAAATTTACACGTCCACTTTCTAAAGCAAAAACAGCTCAACAATTGAATCTAGCTGAACCTAAATTAATAGGTAAGAGTGTTAATGAAGAAGATATTTACTTAAAAAATGGCAGATTTGGTCCATACCTGCAATATGAATCTAAAAATATAATTATTGAAAAAAATTCAAAGAAAAAAAAGAAAAGTCAAAAGAAGAATGAAAATATTAAAAATGTATCTATACCAAAAGGATTGGAAATAGATTCTATTGACTTAAGCAAGGCTCAATTCTTATGTTCTTTACCTATTAACTTAGGAAAAAATCCTGATAACGATAATGATATAACTTTGAATGTTGGAAGATTTGGTCCTTATTTAAAATGTGAAAATAAATCTGCTAGAATTGAAAATGTTGAAGAAATATTTTCAATAGGTTTAAACAGAGCAATCACTTTGATAGCCGAAGCTAAACCTGGAAGAATTTCGTCATCTATAATAAAAGATCTAGGAGAACATCCTGAAGATAAAAAACCAGTTAGAGTTATGAAAGGACAATATGGTCCATACATTAAATATAAATCTTTAAATGCTACAATTCCTGAAGAAAAAGATCCTACTGAATTATCAATGGAAGAAGCATTAATATTGATTGAGAAAAGAAAAGAATACGATAAAACTAAAAAATCAAAAAAAAGAAAATAGCATGAACTATGATCAAAAAATAAATGAATTAAAAATAAATCTTCCAAATGCGGCAGACCCAGTTGGATCGTATGTAGCTTCTAAGATATCAGGCAAAATGCTGTTTATTTCTGGCCAAATTTCTATTGATGAAAATGGTGAATTAATTAAAGGAAAACTTGGTAAAGATTTGAATATAGATGAAGGATATAATGCTGCGAAAAGATGTGCTTTAAATATAGTGGCTCAGATAAGAAAAGCTTGTAATGATGATTTATCGAAAATTAAATCCTGTGTTAAGTTAACAGGGTTTGTTAATTCTACTGAAGATTTTGTAGAACAGCCTAAAGTTATAAATGGAGCTTCTGATTTAATTGCTTCTATTTTTGGTGCTGCAGGAATGCATACAAGAGCAGCCGTTAGTACCAACAGTCTTCCTTTGGGTGTAGCTGTTGAAGTAGATGCTATTTTTGAATTAAATTAGTTTTTAACTAAAATTTAAATTTTTTTTAGTCAGAATATAATTTCCACATGTATCATGAGCATTATCTAATTGTTGAATTTTTCGTTCAAGATCGTTAAGACTTAGACCTTTACCGTAGATATCATAAATCTTAAGATTGTGCTGTTTAATAAAATTATTGATTTTTTCTGGTGAATAATCTTCATTATTGATTATCATTTTTGAAAATTCAAAAATTATTGAACAATCATACTTCTCTAATAATTCAGAAGCACCATAAATTGCGTTAAAATCATATCCTTCCAGATCAATTTTTATGAAAATACTAGTATCTTCAGTAATTTTAAAAGAATTAAAATAATTATTAAGTGTGGTTATATTAACTTTATAAGAAAAGGATTTATCAACAAGATTTTTTGATACGTATCCTCCTCCACTTGCAAAATTAAGATTTGAACTTCTCATATCATTAAAATAAATTTCTCCAATTTCATCACCAAGAGCAAGTTTTACAGGTGTTATGTTTTTAATATTATTAATTTCGATATTTTTTTTAAGAAACATAAATTCTTTATCAGATGGTTCAAACGCAAAAATTTCAACATTTTTTACGAGAGTTGAAACATCTAAAGAGTAAAAACCTGAATTTGCTCCACAATCTATAAATATATTTTTATGATTTGTTAGGTTATTTATAATTAATTTTCTCTCACTTATATCTGGAAGACTTACCCTTGTTAAAATATATCGTGTATAATCATTTTTATCTGGATAAACAAAAATTGAAAATAATTTGAACTTTATTAAAAAAGGACCTTTCAAAAAAAACTGAATTAAAGAAAAAAAAATATAAAAAATTTTTTTTTTGAATTTAGTGTTGAAAAGATAAATAGGATATTTGTTACAAAAATTTTGAAAGAAAGTGTCCATATTAATATTATTTAATAACTAAAATCCAATACCATAATACTTGATTTTTTTTTTAAACATTTCTTCAGGATTGTATAAGTTTCTTAAATCATAAATTTTGAAATATTTTTTTTTGACAAGTTTTTTAAAATTCAGTTGTTTAAATTCGTTCCATTCAGTATGAATTATAATCAAATCTGAGTTTTCTACAGAATTTTTAATTGAATTAGTATATGAAACATTTTTAATTTTTTGAAATTCTTTTTTGAAACCAGTTGGATCAAAATATTTAATAATGGCACCTTTTTTTGATAAAGCTGGAATCATTGATAGGCATGCAGTATCTCTCATATCATCTGTGTTTGCTTTAAATGTAACTCCTAAAAAACATATTTTTTTATTTTTAACTTTATTTTTGAGAATTTGAAAGATTCTACTAAGTATATGTTTTGATCTATCTTCATTAGATCTTATAACAGATTTAATAACAGATAAATTAGTTTTAAATTTAACTGCAGTTGATATTATAGCTTTAGCATCTTTTGGAAAACAAGAACCTCCATAAGAAGGTCCAACTCTTAAAAAACGACTACCTATTCTCTTATCTAAACCCATTCCTATAGAAATATCTTCCACATTAATTCCTATTTTTTCACACAAATTTGCTATTTCATTAATAAATGTAATTTTTGTAGCTAAAAAAGCATTAGATGAATATTTTATTAATTCGGCTGCACGTCTAGAAGTGTTAATATAGTTAGCACCTTTAGAAATTAATGGTAAATAAAGATTTTTTAAAATACGATTTGATTTTTTATCATTTGACCCAAGAACAATTCTATCGGGATAGATAAAATCTCTTATTGCCTCTCCTTCTCTCAAAAATTCAGGATTAGATACTACAGAAAATCTACTTTTATTATTTTTATTAGATAAAATCTTTTCAATTTCATCACCTGTAGTTACTGGAACAGTTGATTTAGTTACAATAATTTTAAATTTATTAATTGAAGAACTGATTTCTTTTACAACTTCGTAAATTTGACTTAAATCTGCGGCACTACCACTCTTTTTAGTTGGTGTGCCAACACATATAAAAATAATATCAGATTTTTTTACTGAATTCTTCAAATCAGTTGAAAAATTCAATCTTTTATTTTTATAATTTTTAAAAACTAATTCTTCTAATCCGGGTTCATAAAATGGTATTTCTCTATCTTTAAGTTTATTTATTTTATTCTCATTTTTATCTACACAAATAACATCATTGCCTAAGTCAGAGAAACATGCACCACTAACTAAACCAACATATCCTGTTCCTATCATGCATAATTTCATAATTTAGCAATCTCCAAAGCTGACTTTATGTAACCATTCATTGTTCCACAATCCAAGTATTTTCCAGAAAAATTATGTGCAATAAATTTCTCTTTTTGATAAATTAATGATTGAATTGCATCAGTAATATGTATTTCTCCACCTTTTCCAGGCTTTTGTTTTGATAACTTTGCAAAGATTGAAACTGGAAGTATGTATCTACCAATAACAGCCTTATTTGATGGAGCTTTTTTAACTGAAGGTTTTTCTACAACATCGCTAATTAAATAATCTCTTTTATTTAATTTTTTATTTAATTTATATACGCCCCATCTAGTAACTGTATTTTTTTTAACATTCATACTTGCCATTACTGACGCTCTATTACGATTATGAACTTTAATCATGGATTTAGAACAATTTTGATTTACAATCAAATCATCAGGAAGAAGCATTAAAAAAAATTTATCTTTAATATATTTTTTCGTTTTTAAGACAGCATCTCCTGTACCCAAAGGTTTATTTTGATAAACGAATTTTATCATTTTTTTATATTTTATAATTTTTTTGTATTCGCTTATAATTCTAGGATCTTTTTTTTTCTTTATTATATTTGTGTAGAATTTATCATTATAAAAGTAATCTTTGACCATCTTCTTTTTTTTGGAGATAATAAAAACTATTTCTTTAATACCGGCTTCAATACATTCATCTAATATATATTCTATTCCAGGTTTTCCATTAATTGGTAGTAGTTCCTTAGGAAATACACTAGTAAGTGGTAACAATCTTGTACCTAGACCTGCCAATGGAATAATCGCTTGTTTAATCATTTAAATGTTTTACTTATAAATTAATTTATTACAAATGAAAATAATTAGAAATATTTTAGATTTAAATAAGGCAATAAAAGATTTTAAAAACTTTGGATTTGTACCTACTATGGGAGGAATTCATCAAGGCCACATATCTCTAATCAAAAAATCACAAAAGCAATGCAAGAAGACAATTGTAAGTATTTTTGTAAATCCAACTCAATTTAACGACAATAATGATTTTAAAAAATATCCTCGAAATTTGAAAATTGACATAAAAATTTTAAAAAAAATAAAAGTTGATTTTTTGTTTATTCCTAATGTAAGGGAGATTTATAAAAAAAAAATTAAGAATTTTAAACTTTATAAAAATGATAAAATACTATGTGTGAATCACAGAAAAGGTCATTTTGAAGGTGTTTTGAATATTATGAATAGGTTATTAAATGTAATTAAAGCCAAATATGTTTTTTTGGGTGAAAAAGATTATCAACAACTTTTTCTTATTAAAAAATATTTAGGAAAGAAATACCAATTTAAAATTATTAACTGTATTACTGTAAGAGATAAAAATAAAGTTGCTCTATCAACTAGAATTAAACTTCTAAACAAAAAAAATTATTATAAAGTTTCTTTGATATCTAAATATCTTTTAAAACTTAAAAGAGAATTGAGCATAAATATAAGTAGATATAATTTATCATTATTGATAAAACAAAATATTAAAAAACTTGAGGATCTTTACAAAATTAAAATAGATTATTTAGAATTCAGAAATGAAAAAAATCTTAATAAATTTAATAAAAGAGGTAAATACAGATTATTTATAGCTTACTATTTAGAAAAAGTAAGATTAATTGATAATTACTAATTATAAGAAATAAGCACCAACGCTTAAAAAAGAAACAAACCCTATAACATCAGTTATTGTTGTAACAAATACACTTGAAGATATTGCTGGATCAATATTTAATCTTTTTAATGTAACTGGAACTAAAATACCAAAAAGACCGGCCACAACCATGGTTAATATCATTGAAATCGAAATTATCATAGACAATATAAAATCATCAAACCATATATGAACTACTAAAGAACTAATAATTGCAAATATAACTCCATTTAAAATTCCTATATTAAATTCTTTAATTATATTCTTAGTAAAATTATTTTTTGTTAAATCTTTAGTAGCTAAAGATCTGACTGTCACAGCCAATGTTTGCATTCCCGCATTACCACCCATTGAAGCAACTATTGGCATTAAAAAAGCAAGTACAATCATTTGTTCAATAGTAGCTCCAAATAAACTTATGCAATAAGTTGCTAAAAAAGCTGTAAATAAATTCAATAATAACCAATTAAATCTTCTTTTTGTTTTAGTAAAAACACCATCGGTGATTTCTTCATCTCCTACTCCGGCTAATCTCAACACATCTTCTTCAGCTTCTTCCTTTAATACGGTTAAAACATCATCATAAGTAATCATACCAACTAGTTTATTGTTTTTGTCAATGACTGCTGCAGAACTTAAATTATAATTTTCAAATAAATTACCAACTTCTTCTTTGTCCATATCTACTGGTATTAAAAGTTGCGATTCTGACATAATGGATAGCATTTTTGACTCTCTTGGCGTTCTTAAGACTTTAGATGATGGTATCGTACCAATCGGTTTAAACTCTTCATCAACAATAAATATTTCAAGAAATTCGTCTGGAAGTTCTTTATTTTCTCTTAAATAATCAATAGTTTGTCCAACTGACCAATTACTTGGTATTGCTGTGAATTCACGCTGCATAATTCTAGCAGCTGTATCTTCTGGGTAGCTTAAACTTTCTAATAGTGCAAATCTATCTTTTGGAGGAAGAGAACTTAGTATTATATTTTTGTCCTTTTCTTCAACATTTTCTAAAATTTTTATAGCATCATCAGATTCAAGATTTTTTAAAATAGTAACTATAGAGTCAGATGATAAATAAGTAATAATTTCAGACTGAATCGATTCATTTAATTCAACAAAAACTTCAGGATCAATCTTAAAATTATTTAATTTTATAAGATTTTCTCTATCATTTTGATTTAAATGTTCAATAATATCTGCTGCGTCAGCAGGGTGCATCTCTCTAAAAGAATTAGTAATAAACTGAGCATCATTAATGGTAATTTTTTCAGTAACTACTTTTATAAATTCCTTATTAAATTCAAAATTTACCTTTTTATCTTTGATTTTTTTAACTAAAGTCATAAAATTTCCTTTAATTTAGTTGGGACTATTAATACAAAATGAAAATAATACAATTTTTAAATGAATATAGAGATCAAAAAGTCAATAAAACCAATAAAATATAATTTTGCTATTAAATATATGGAAAGAAGATTAGATCAAATATCTAAAGGTGGCGCAAAGGAACTTATTTGGATTTTAGAACATGATGAAATTTATACTGGAGGAACAAGTTTTAAAGATAATGAAATATTAGATAAGTCAATTAATTTTATTAAAACAAATAGAGGTGGAAAAATTACATTTCATGGACCTGGTCAATTAATTTTTTATTTTATAATAGATTTAAGGAAAAGGGATATCAACATTAGGAAATTAATTTCTTCAATAGAAAAAACAATAATTGATACTTTAAGTTATTTTAAGATAAAAAGTTTTGCAGATAGAAAAAATATAGGTATTTGGTATAGAAATAATAAGAATATAGAAAAAGTTGCAGCAATTGGAATTAAAGTAAAAAAATGGATTGCTTATCATGGATTTTCAATAAATATAAATATTGATCTAAAAAAATATGAAAAAATTATTCCTTGCGGAATTAAAGAAAAAAAAATAACTAATTTGATTAAAATAAAAAAACAGAATTATAAAATTATAAAAGATATGCTTATAAAAAATTTTTTAACTAATATCCAAAATTAAGTCTTTTTGTTTTAAGCATCTTTTTAAAATAATCTGGTAAAGAAGCTCTAAATGTATATTTTTTTTCTTTAAACATGAATTTAATTTCATAAGAATGAAGCATCAAATTTTTATTTATTGATTTAATATCAGCTTGAGAATTATATTTTTTATCACCTAAAAATGAATGTCCTATCATAAAAAAATGTTTTCTCAATTGATGTTTTCTACCTGTAACAGGTTTCATTTTTATCAATGTTGATGTATTATTTTTGTCTAATACTTTAAACATTGTTTCTGCTTTTTCTATAATTTTTTTTTTGTTTTCATATCTAAGCAGATCAATATTTAAAGTTCCTTTAAATTTATCAATTTCACCGTGACATATACCCAAGTAAGTTTTGTGTATTTTTCTTAAGCGGAATAAGGAAGTTAATAATTGAGCAGTTTCTCTATTTTTTGCCATGATAAAAACACCAGACGTGTCTTTGTCTAATCTATGCACTGAATAAGGTTTTGAATTTTCAAAAATTTTACTTTTTGCAAATATATCTACAAGATTTTTTTTTGATTTAGTGCCGCCTTGAACAGATATTCCAGAACTTTTATTAAGAACTATGAAATCATCATTATTTTCTATTATCAGATTTTCGTTTTCTTTTATTATTTCATTGCTGGGTTGATATTTTATTTTTTTTTGTATAATTTTTTTTTCATAATTAAAGTTAAAGATATCTATTTTATCACCTTGTTTAACTTTTATAAAACTTTTTACTTTTTTTTTATTTAATTTTATGTTTCCAATTCTTAAATTTTTTTCAATTAATCCTTGTGGTATTTTGCCTAGATGATTTCTTAATAATCGATCAATACGCATATCGTTATACGCTTTGTCAACGCTAATGGTTTTTTTCATTTAGAGATAATTATAAAGAAAATTAAGCTGTAGCTACTTTGGACTCTTCAGTTTTCGTATCTTTTGTTGTGTCTTTTTTCTTTCGATCAACTCTCTTTGCTTCAAGATCTCTATCTACAAATTCAATTATTGCCATAGGTGCATTATCTCCATACCTAAATCCAGCTTTGATAATCCTTGTATAGCCACCTTTTCTATCCTGGTATCTTTTTGATAGAGTTTTCTTAACTTTGTTCGCTGATTTTGAATCTTGTAACTTTGATATTAATGTTTTTGTGTTATGCAAACTATCTTTTTTACCAAGAGTAATTATTTTATCCGCTTGGGGTCTTAAAACTTTTGCTTTTGGTAGAGTTGTTGTAATTTGTTCATACTTTATTAATGAATTGAGCATGTTTTTTATAAGAGCTTTTCTGTGCTCTGATGTTCTATTTAGTTTTTTATAACCAAATTTATGTTTCATTATATAGCTTCTTCGAGTTTTTTTGATAATTCAGCTATATTTTCAGGTGGCCAATTAGGAATTTCCATTCCTAAATATAAAGACATTCCTGTTAATACTTCTTTTATTTCATTCAATGATTTTCTACCAAAATTAGGAGTCCTAAGCATTTCGCCTTCAGATTTTTGAACTAAATCACCAATGTAGATAATGTTATCATTTTTTAAGCAATTCATTGATCTTACAGATAGTTCTAATTCGTCAACTTTTCTTAACAAATTTTTGTTAAATTCAGGTTCACTAGGTTGTTCTCTAACTATTATCTCAACTGGTTCATCAAAATTAACAAACATTCCTAATTGATCTTGGAATATTCTTGCAGAATAAGCCACAGCATCTTCAGCAGAAATTGACCCATTTGTTTGAACCTCCATAGTTAATTTGTCATAGTCTAAAGCTTTTCCTTCTCTAGCTGTGCTTACCGAATAAGACGCTTTCTTGACTGGACTAAATAATGAGTCTATTGGTATTAATCCTATAGGTGGTTCTTCAGGTTTATTCATATCTGCTGAAATATAACCTTTTCCAGTACCTACGGTCATTTCCATGTGAAAATTAGTATTTTCATCTAAGTTACATATTACCAAATCTGGATTTAATATTTCTATATCAGGAACTGATGAAATTGCTGATGCTTTTATTTCTCCAGGTCCTTTTGCATCTAAAATTAATTTTTTGGCTCCTTCAGTACTGCTTTTTAATGCTAATTCTTTTACATTTAATACTATATCAGTAACGTCTTCTCTAACTCCTTTAATTGAAGTAAATTCGTGTAAGACTCCATCAATATGAATTGAAGTAACTGCTGCACCCCTTATAGAAGAAAGTAAAATTCTTCTTAGTGAGTTACCCAAAGTTAATCCATAACCTTTTTCAAGTGGTTCGGCTATAATTTTTGCATGCGATTTGTCATCACTTAATTGAACGTCAAGTTTAGTTGGTTTTATTAATGATTTCCAATTTTTTACATTTACTTCTGCTGATTCCATTACACTCTCCTTTTTTTTGGTGGTCTAGTACCATTATGCGGCATTGGGGTACTATCTTTAATTGAAGTGATTTTAAAACCTCTTGATTGCAAAGCTCTTAATGCTGTTTCTCTACCTGATCCAGGACCTTTAACTTCAACAGATAAACTTTTCATACCATATTCTAAAGCTTTTGCCGCCGCAGAATCAGCTGCTACCTGAGCTGCATATGGGGTAGATTTTCTAGATCCTTTAAATCCTTTTTGACCAGCTGATGACCAAGAAATAATATTTCCATCATTATCAGATATCGAAACAATTGTATTGTTAAAAGTTGATTGAATATAAGCAATACCATTTGTTATATTTTTTTTAATTTTTTTTTTTTTTGAATATGTGCTTTTTTTAGTTTTTGACTTGATATCTTTTATTTGATCTTTATTTTCTATTTTTTCTTTACTCATTGTTTATTTTTTTAATGGTGTTAGTTTTTTTCCAGCAATAGCTATTGCCTTCCCTTTTCTTGTTCTTGCGTTGCATCTTGTTCTTTGGCCTCTAACAGGAAGTTTTTTTCTATGTCTAGAACCTCTATAAGAAGCTAAATCAATTAATCTCTTAATGTTTAATGAATTTTCTCTTCTTAAATCACCTTCAACTGTAATTTTTTGATCGATATATTCTCTTATTTTTAAAATTTGATCATCAGTTAATTCATTGACCCTCTGCGATTTTGATATTTCCAAAGCTTTACATATTTCATTAGAAAATTTATCACCAATACCGTAAATATAAGTTAATCCTACTTGCACCAATTTATTTTGTGGTATGTTTACACCTGCGATACGAGCCATAATATTGTGATAAAATTTAGCCTTTTATATAAGAAGTTGTTTTAAAGTCAATGTATTATCCTCTAAGAATTTGCTCAATTTTACTTGAAATTACTTCAATTTCATCGCTTCCATCAATTTCATAAAAATTATTTCTTGATGAATAATAATCCAAAACTAGTTTTGTTTTTTTCATATATTCATCATACCTATTTATTACAGCTTCATTATTATCATCTTTTCTTTTTATTAAATATTTGCTGCCACATTTATGGTTTGCAATTTCCTTTTTATCAATAAATTCATTGTAAGATTTATTACAAATTTCACATGTTATTCTTTCTAATATTCTTTTTTCGATGATGTCTCTTGGAACTTTTAAAAATAAAATATAATTTATAGATTGATTATCAGAATTAAGAATTAACTCTAAATTTTCAGCTTGATTTATATTTCGCGGATATCCATCAAATATAATATTATTTCTAATGTTGGCGCTTATTATTTCTTTTTTTAATAATCTATCAACAATTTCATCTGTTGCTAAATCTCCTTTGGATATTATTTTTTCAATTTCTCTACCTATATTTGTTTTATTTTTTATTTCATTTCTCAGTAGATCTCCGGTCGATATTTGATTTAGATTAAATTTATTAACAATATTTTGTGCTTGAGTTCCTTTACCTGCTCCTGGAGAGCCAAGCATTATTATATTCACTTTTATCTACCAAACTTAGTTTTTTTAATTAATTGTTCGTATTGAGAGCTCATTAATCTTGTCTGCACTTGAGTTACAGTATCTATAGCTACAACTACGACTATTAATATTGATGTTCCACCTAAATAAAAAGGAATTGGATAATTTGCTATTAAAAATTCTGGCATCAAACATACTAAAGTTAAATATAGCGCACCCATTGTAGTTAATCTTGTAAGTATTGTATCTATATACATTGCTGTGCTATCTCCTGGTCTTATTCCTGGAATAAATCCTCCATATTTTCTTAGGTTTTCTGCTGTCTCATTTGGATTAAATGTAATTGAAGTATAAAAAAATGTAAAAAAAATTATTCCTGACGCATATAAAATCATATAAAGAGGCTGACCTTGGGAAAAATATGAGGTTATATTTAAAAATGTTTCATTCTGAGAAATATTAAAGTTTGAAAATGTAACAGGCAAAAGTAATAATGCTGATGCAAAAATCGCTGGAATAACTCCAGCAGAATTAATTTTTAAAGGTAAATGAGAAGAATCTCCTCCATACATTTTATTACCCATTTGTCTTTTTGGATAATTAATTAATATTTTTCTTAGTGCTCGTTCCATAAATACAATAAATAAAATAGTTAGAATCAATATAGTAAAAATTCCTAAAATCATTATTGTTGAAATTGCTCCGGTTCTGCCTAATTCAAATGTAGTAACTAATGCCCTGGGTATTTCTGCTACAATTCCTGAAAAAATTATTAATGAAATTCCATTTCCTATTCCTCTTTGAGTGATTTGTTCTCCTAGCCACATTAAAAATATTGTTCCCGCTACTATTGTTGTAACTGTTGAAATTTTAAAAAAAAATCCTGGATTAATAACTAAATTAGCAGAAGATTCTAATCCAACTGACAAGCCATATCCTTGAACTATAGCCAATAAAACAGTACCGTACCTTGTTATTTGAGTAATTTTTTGTCTACCTATTTCACCTTGAGCTTTTAAATTTTTGAAATAATCAGAAACGCCAGTTAATAACTGTACAATAATTGATGAAGAAATATATGGCATTATGCCTAATGCAAAAATTGCCATTCTGCTCACTGCTCCTCCAGCAAATACGTTAAACATACCTAGCAATCCTTTTTGATTACTTTGCATCATAATTTGTAATTGATCAGGATCTATACCTGGTAATGGAATAAAAGTTCCAAGCCTATAAATTGATAATATAAAGATAGTAAATAAAATACGATTTTTTAAATCGTTTGTTTGAGATTTTTCACTCATTGATTAAGCTTTTTTTATTGATATTTTTCCGCCCAATTTTTCTATCTTTTCTCTTGCGGATTTAGATGAAAAATCAGCTTCTATATCTAATTTAATATTAATATTGCCTGTTCCTAATATTTTTATTTTTTTATAAGATTTATTCAATATATTTTTCTTTATTAGATTTTTTAAATCTATTTTTTCATCAGTCTTTAATATATTTTTTTCTATAAGTGTTTGTAGTTTTTCTATATTTATTTTTGCAATTTTAACTTTTTTTAATGGATTAAATCCTCTTTTTGGCAATCTCCTATATAAAGGCATTTGTCCACCTTCAAAACTTTTGATTGCTACACCAGATCTTGATTTTTGCCCTTTCATTCCTCTTCCAGCAGTTTTTCCTTTTCCTGATCCAATTCCTCTGCCTACCCTGATTTTCTTTATTTTAACTTGTGAAGTTGTATTTAAAGTTGTCATTAACCCCTTTTTTCAATTATTTCTGAGATTTTCTTGTTTCTTAGATTGGATATATTTTTTGGTGAGTTTTGTTTTGACAGTGCTTTCATGCATGCTCTGATAACATTATGAGGATTGGCAGTTCCTAATGATTTTGCTACAATATCTTTTATACCTAATACTTCACAAACAGAGCGTACTGGTCCACCTGCTATAATTCCTGTTCCTTTTGGAGCAGCTCTCAATTTTATTTTTCCTGCACCATCTTTACCATAAATGTCATGGTGTATTGTTCTTCCTTCTCTTAATGGTACTTGTATCATGTTTCTTTTTGCCATTTCATTTGCCTTTCTAATTGCATCTGGCACTTGTTTTGCTTTAGCATGAGCTATACCTATTTTTCCATTTTGATTTCCAACTACAACTAGTGCTGAAAATCCAAACCTTCTTCCACCTTTTACTACTTTAGTAATTCTGTTTATATGTACTAATTTTTCTAATATTTCTGTACCGTTTGTTTCCATAATTTAAAAGTCCAATCCATTTTTTCTTAATGTTTCTGCAAATTTTTTTACTCGACCGTGGTATTTGTAAATACCTCTGTCAAAATACACTTTAGTAATTTTTTTTTCCTTGGCTTTTGCTGCTAATAATTCAGCAACAGCTATTGATAATTCGGTTTTGTTTTGTTTTTTTGATTTTACTTCCTTTTTTAAAGAAGATGCGGAAATAAGTGTAATTTTATTCACATCATCGATAATTTGGCCACTTATATTTTTTGCAGTTCTTGATACACTTAATCTATATCTATCTCCATTTGATGATTTTTTGAGTTTATTTCTTACTCTATTTCTTTTTCTTTTCAATGTAGACAATTTCATTATTTTTTCTTTCCTTCTTTTCTTAAAATATTTTGACCTTGTTCTTTTATACCTTTGCCTTTATACGGTTCTGGTGGTCTAATGCTTTTAATTTGTGAAGCTACCATACCTACTTGTTGTTTGTCGAAACCTACTATTTTAATTATTGTCTGTTTTTCTACTGTTATTTTAATTCCTTCGGGTATATCAAAATTAACATCGTGGCTAAAGCCTAGTTGTAGATTTAATTGTTTGCCTTTTAATGCGGCTCTAAATCCTACCCCTGATAATTCAAGAATCTTTTCATATCCTTTGCTGGTACCTGTTATCGCATTATTAAGCAAGCTTCTATTCATCCCCCATAGTTTTTTTATGTTTTGAGATATTTTTTTCGGTTTAATTGAAACTTCTTTACCTTCATTAATTATTAAATCAAATAAATCAGTATCTATGTTTAAAAATTTTTTACCAAGAGGTCCTTCAATATTAATCGTATTTCCACTTAAAAGTACTTTTACTTTATCTGGAATAGTTATATTTATTTTACCAATTTTTGACATTAAAATACCTTACAAATTATTTCCCCACCTATATTTTGTTTTCTTGCATCAATATCTGTCATCACTCCTTTGGGAGTTGATACTATTGCTATACCCAGGCCATTATTTATCTTAGGTAAGCTCTGTGCACTAGAAAAGATTCTTCTTCCTGGTTTAGAAATTCTTTCAATAGAACTTATAACAGGGTTTCCAGAGTTATATTTTAAATTAATTTCTAGATTCGGTTTTATTTCTTCAGTTACTTTATAGTCTATAATATAACCTTCGCTTTTTAAAACTTCTGCTAATTTTATTTTGAATTTTGATGAAGGTAATTCAACTTTTTTATGATTTCTCATTAGAGAATTTTTAATTCTAGCTAACATATCTCCTATTGGATCGCTTAAACTCATATTTTCCTTTCTACCAACTTGATTTTACCATTCCTGGTATTTTTCCTTCTAATCCTAATTGTCTTAAAGCTATTCTTGATATTTTTAATTTTCTATACACGCCATGTGGTCTGCCTGTGATTTGACACCTATTCATAATTCTATTTGATGCAGAATTTCTTGGCATTTTAGAAAGTTTTTGTTGCGCTTTAAATCTTTCCTCTAAAGATAAATTTTTGTTCATTATTATTTTTTTTAAATTTTGTCTTTTTTTATAATATTTATTTACAAGTTTAATTCTTTTATTGTTTTTATTTATTGAACTAAGTTTTGCCATCAATTGCCCTTTCTTTCTAAAAATGGAAAATTTATTTTTTTAAGTAATTCATAACTATGGTCTTTATTTTGCGTTTTTATTGAAATCGTTATATCCAGACCTCTAATTTTATCTACTTTATCAAAATTTACTTCAGGAAAAACAATATGTTCCCTTATGCCAAACGTAAAATTGCCAAATTTGTCAAAACTGTTTGGATTTAGTCCTCTAAAATCTTTAATTCTAGGTAACGCAATATTTACTAGTCTATCTAAAAATTCATACATTTTATTTTTTCTAAGTGTTACTTTGAGACCAGAATTTGTATTTTTTCTGGTTTTAAAGTTTGCAATTGACTTTTTGAACTTTGTAATTACTGGTTTTTGGCCCGCAATTTTAGCTAGATCTTCTTCGCAAGATTTTAGTATTTTAGAATCATTTCCATCTAATCCTAAACCCATATTTAATACAACTTTATATATCTTTGGACCCATATATAGATTTTTGTAACCAAATTTTTCTTTTAATATAGGTTGTATTTCTTTTTTTATGGTTTCTTTAAGTCTTGGTTCCATTATTTTTTTATTTCTTTATTTTTTTTTTTTTTTTTTTCAATAATTACTAGGTTTGAAATGTGAATAAAATTTTCTTTAGTTATTATTCCTCCCTTTTTTTCTTTTGTAGTTTTCACGTGCTTTTTAACCATATTAAAACCTTTAATTTTTGCTCTATTATTTTGTCTATCTATTTCTATTACTTCACCATCTTTATTTTTATCTTTTCCTGATATAATTTTAACTTTTGTGCCTTTTTTAATCATTTACAATACCTCAGGTGCTAATGAAATAATTTTCATTTGTCCTTTGTTTCTTAATTCTCTTGTTACCGGTCCAAATATTCTAGTTCCAATAGGTTCTCCTTTATCATCTGTTAATACGGCTGCATTATTATCAAATCTTACTTTTGAACCATCGTTTCTATGTATTCCTTTCTTAACTCTAACTACTACTGCCTTATGTACAGTTCCCTTTTTGACCTTACCTTTAGGTATTGCCTCTTTTATAGCAACTACTATAGTATCACCAATGCTAGCATATCTCCTTTTAGAACCACCAAGAACTTTAATGCATTCAATTTTTTTTGCTCCACTATTGTCAGCAACAAATAATTCGGTTTGTACTTGAATCATTTAATATCCCCAATTACTTCAAATTTTTTAGATTTTGAATATGGTTTACATTCCCTAATTGAAACTTTATCACCATTTTTAAATTTATTATTATCATCATGAGCATTATATTTTTTTTTCGCCTTTATTACCTTTTTTAATAAAGGGTGTTGGTATTTTCTCTCAACCTCGACAGTAATAGTTTTGTCAGGATTATTGCTTACCACGATTCCTTTTAATATTTTTTTAGGCATTTTTTCTCTCCATTAACGTTTTTAATCTAGCTATATTACGTTTCGTTTCATTTATTTTAGAGGGATTTTTAACTTGACCATTAGTTTTTTGAAACCTAATATTAAATAGGTCTTTTTTTAATTTTTCAAATTCTTTAACTGATTGTTCTTTTGTTAGTTTATTAATTTCTTTTTTTTTCATTTTTATATTCTTTTTATAAATTTGCATTTAATTGGTAATTTCGCTGATGCTTTATATAAAGCTACTTTGGCTGTTTGTTCTGGAACGCCGTCTATTTCAAATAAAATTCTTCCGGGTTTAACTCTACATGCCCAAAATTCTGGGGAACCTTTTCCTTTGCCCATTCTGACTTCTGTAGGTTTTTTTGAAACTGGTATATTAGGAAACATTCTTGTCCATACTTTTCCTTGCCTTTTCATATGTCTTGTCAAAGCAACCCTGGCCGCTTCTATTTGTCTTGAAATTATTCTTTCTGGTTGAATTGCTTTTAATCCATAAGTACCGTAATTCATGTTGTTGCATCTTGATGCGTGGCCATGAATTCTTCCTTTGTGCGCTTTTCTAAATTTGGTTCTTGTTGGTTGTAACATGATTATTTTTTATTTCTTTCTTGATTAAATTCTCTTACAAAAACATCTCCTTTATAGATCCATACTTTAATTCCAATTATACCATATGTTGTTAATGCTTCAGCTTCAGCGTAATCTATATCTGCTCTCAATGTATGAGAAGGAATGCTCCCCTCTCTTAACCACTCTGTTCTAGCAATCTCATTTCCACCCAATCTTCCGCTTATTGAAACTTTAATTCCTTTAGCCCCTAATCTTAAAGCAGATTGCATTGCCCTTTTCATTGCTCTTCTATAAGAAATTCTTTTAACCAACTGTTGTGCTATGTTTTCAGCAACTAGATAACTATTTGTTTCTGGTTTTTTTACTTCTTTTATATTTAAAACTACTTCATTAGATGTTAAATTGGAAAGTTTTCCTTTTATTTTTTCTATATCACTTCCCTTTTTTCCTATGACAAATCCTGGTCTAGAAGTATAAATTGTTACAAAACATTTTTTAACTGTTCTTTCAATCATAACTTTAGAAACTCCCGAATTAATTACGTTTTTCTTGATAAATTCTCTAATTTTGTAATCTTCTATTAGGTTATCTCCAAAATCTTTTTTCTTTGCATACCATATGGAATCCCACCCTCTATTAATTCCTAATCTTAAACCTACTGGATTAACTTTTTGTCCCATGGCTTTCCTTTTGTTTTGTTTTTTCAGTAAGTATTATAGTTAAATTAGAATAAGGTTTTATAATTGGAGCAGCTCTTCCTTTGGCTCTTGGTCTAAATCTTTTCATAACTACTTGTTTTCCACAGTAAGCTTCTTTAACTATTAATTTGTCTATGTCATATTGATAATTATTTTCTGCATTAGCAATGGCTGATGAAATTGTTTTTTTTACATCTTTTGAAATTCTTTTATCTGAAAAAGACAAATCTCTAATTGCTAAATCTACTTTTTTCCCGACAATTGATTTCAATATAGGTTTAAGTTTTCTAGTACTAGATCTAACATTTTTGTTTACAGATTTAACTATCTTTGTATCGCTTACTTTTTTTCTATTGTTCATTTTTATTTTTTAACATTTCCTTTTGCTCCAGTTTCTAGTTTTGCTTTTTTATCTGCTGGTGTATGTCCAAAAAATTGTCTAGTTGGTGAAAATTCACCAAATTTATGTCCTACCATATCTTCTGAAACTGTTATTGGTATGAATTTTTTTCCATTATAAATTAAAAAACTAAAACCTACAAAATCTGGAATAATTGTTGATTTTCTTGACCATGTTTTTATAGGCTTCCTATTTGGATTATTTTTAATTTTTTCAACCTTTTTTATTAAGCTTTCTTCTACAAAAGGTCCTTTCCATACTGATCTAGCCATATTTTACACTCTTTTTTTCTTTCTTCTTCTTATTATATATTTATCTGTTCTTTTATTATCTCTTGTTTTTAATCCTTTAGCAGACTGGCCTGTTGGTGATACGGGATGTCTACCTCCTGCAGATTTACCTTCTCCACCGCCGTGTGGGTGATCTACTGGATTTTTTACTACTCCTCTTGTGTGAGGTCTTCTGCCAAGCCACCTAGATCTTCCTGCTTTACCAATTTTAATATTTTTTTTATCGGGATTAGATAAAACTCCCACAGTAGCTAAAGATCTCGAATCAATTTTTCTAACTTCACCTGATGTCATTTTAATAATTGAATAATTTCCATCTATTCCTGATATAGTAACTGAAGTTCCGGCTGATCTTGCAATTTTGCCACCTCCACCAGGATTCAATTCTACATTATGAATATCAATTCCAACTGGGATATCACGTAATGGCAGGCAATTTCCTACTTTAATTTCTGAATTTGGTCCATTTTGAATTATTTCACCGACTTTAACTCCTTGTGGAGCTAAATAATAAAATTTTTCTCCATCTTCGAATTTTACAAGCATTATGTGACATGATCTGTTTGGATCATATTCAATTCTTTCAACTTCTGCAGGTAAATTTAATTTTTTTCTATAAAAATCAACATGTCTATATTTGTGTTTATGACCGCCTCCATGATTTCTTGATGTGATTCTTCCATAATTGTTTCTGCCTTTAGAAGAGTTGTTTGCTGATGTTAATGGTTTATGAGGACTACCTTTCCAAAGTCCTTCTCTACTTGTTAGCACAGTTCCTCTAGTTGTTTTTGTATATGGCTTAAATGTTTTCAATGACATAATTTAAATACCTGTTGTAAGATCAATATTTTGACCTTTTTTTAAAGTTATAATTGCTTTCTTATAACCTTTAATTTTAATTTTTTTTCCCCGAGTTGTTTTAATTCTATTTTTTTTATTAACTATATTAACTTTGGTTACACTCACTTTAAAAATCTTTTCTAAACTTGTTTTAAGGTTTTTTTTATTTGCCTTTAATGGAACTTTAAAAACAATTTTATTTAGTTCTGATAAATTTGTAGATTTTTCAGTTACTATTGGAGAAATTATTTTATCGTATAAATGAATTTTGTTCATCATGAGTATCTCTTTTCTAATTCTTTAACTGATGTTTCTGTAAAAATTACTTTCTTATATTTTGCTAAATCATAACAACTAAAATGATTTGTATCAGTAATTTTTACATTTGGTAAGTTTTTGGTTGATTTATGAATGTTATCCATGGATTTATTATCTATAATTATTATAGAGTTTGTAGCTTCAAATTTAATTAAAATTTTATTCATTTCTTTCGTTTTTAATATTTTTTTTTCAAAATCATCAAAAATTATTAAATTACTTTCTTTATGTTTTTTAGTTATCATTGAAACAATGCTTAATTTTTTTTCACTTTTGTTTAGTTTTCTTTTTTTGTATTTTGATTCTCCTTTGGGACCATGAGCAACACCTCCACCTACAAAAATTGGAGCTTTTCTGCTAGCATGGCGAGCATTCCCCGTCCCTTTTTGTGCATATATTTTTGATGTCGAACCTTTTATTTCATTTTGTTGTTTGGTTTTTGCTTTTCTACCTTTAAAATTAGCATTTGTTTTGTAAAGTACATTGCTAACAAGTTGTCTGTTGATTTTGGCTGAAAAGATTTTATCTAAAACTTCAATTGGGTTTTTTTTACCATCAATATTTATTTTATCTATTTTCATTTATTTTTTCTTTTTATCTGTAGTTTTTTTTTGTTTTTCTAAAATTTCAATTTTTTCACTCATTGTTAATTTTCTTATATTTTTTACAGCTTTTTTTATTATGACATCTGAATTTTTTGATCCAGGAATTGATCCTTTTAAATATATTAGGTTATTTATCGCATCTGTTTTTATAATTTCTATATTTTGAATGGTTCTAAATTTATCTCCCATATGTCCGGCCATTTTTTTTCCTTTAAATACTTTTCCAGGATCTTGGTTTTGACCTGTTGAGCCATGTGCTCTATGAGAAATTGAAACTCCATGTGAAGCCCTTAATCCAGCAAAATTGTGTCTTTTCATAACTCCTGCGAAGCCCTTGCCTATCGTTTTAGATTTTACATCTACATATTTTACTTCTTTTAAAATTTCTATACCTATTTCATTACCTTCTTTGTAATCTTCAATATTATTTACTTTAAATTCTTTTAATATTTTTTTTGGCTCTGTGTTTTTTTTTGTAAAATATCCTTTCATTGATTTTTTTAATTTTGAACTCTTAATTTTACCAAAACCTACTTGTACAGCTTTGTAACCCCTTTTATTCTTGTCAATTACTTGTATAATTCTTCCAGTTTCCATTTTTAATATAGTTACTGGAACTGATTGTCCTGTTTTATAAAATTCTCGTGACATTCCAATTTTTTTACCTATTAGCGCTATTTCTGACATTAAATTTTAATCTCCACATCAACACCTGATGCTAAGTCTAACTTCATAAGCGCCTCTACAGTAGCTGGAGTTGGTTCTATAATGTCAATCAATCTTTTGTGGGTTCTTGTTTCGAATTGTTCTCTACTTTTTTTATCAATGTGTGGGGATCTTAAAACCGTATATTTTTCTATTTTTGTAGGTAGAGGAATAGGTCCTTTTATATCTGCGCCTGTTCTTTTTACTGTGTTTACTATTTCTTCAGTGGATTGATCAAGAACTTTGTTATCGTAAGCTCTAAGTTTTATTCTTATATTTTGTTTTTCCATTTTTAACCTGTTTTTTTAGTTACTTCGTCCTGTACATTTTGTGGAACTTTATCATAATGATCAAAAAACATTGAGTATTGTGCTCTTCCTTGTGACATTGATCTTAAACTATTAATATAACCAAACATATTAGCTAATGGTACCATTGCTGTAATAACGGTAGCATTGCCACGTTGTTCTTGTGTATTAATCTGTCCTCTTCTGCTATTTAAATCTCCAATAACGTCACCCATGTAATCTTCTGGTGTTACAACTTCAACTCTCATTATTGGTTCAAGTAATTTTAAAGTTCCTCTTGTACATGCTTCTTTAAAACATTGTCTTGAGGCAAGTTCAAATGCAAGCACACTAGAGTCAACATCATGATGTAAACCATCTAATATTGTAACTTTGTAATCAATTAGTGGAAAGCCCGCTAGTATTCCACTGTCAGCCACAGTTTCAACTCCTTTTTCTACTCCAGGAATAAATTCTTTTGGTATGGCTCCACCTTTTATTTTACTTTCTATTTCTCTTCCTTTACCTGGTTCTAAAGGTTCAACAGTTAATTTAACTCTAGCAAATTGCCCTGCTCCGCCACTTTGTTTCTTATGTGTATAATCAAATTCAGCAGAGTTTAGTATGGTCTCTCTGTAAGCCACTTGTGGAGCTCCTACATTTGCTTCAACTTTAAATTCTCTTTTCATTCTATCAACTATTATATCTAGATGAAGTTCTCCCATACCTTTTATAATTGTTTGACCTGATTCTTCATCGGAAGTAACTCTAAACGAAGGGTCTTCTTTAGCCAGTCTACCTAAGGCTTCTCCCATTTTTTCTTGATCTGCTTTTGTTTTGGGCTCAACCGCAATTTCAATTACTGGATCTGGAAAATCCATCGGTTCAAGTATAATAGGATTATCTTCTTCAGATAGTGTATGTCCTGTTATTGTATATTTAAGACCTGCCAAAGCTACTATATCTCCTGTATTTGCCTCTTTAACATCTTCTCTAGAATTGGCATGCATTAGTAACATTCTGCCAACTCTTTCTTCTTTGTCTCTAGTGGTATTATATATGCCAGTACCTGTTTTTAAGGTTCCTGAATATATCCTTATAAAAGTCAAAGTTCCTACGAAAGGATCTGTAGCTACTTTAAATGCTAGAGCTGAAAAAGGCTCTTTATCTTCAAATTTTCTTTCTATTTCATCCTTAGAGTTAGGTTTAGTTCCTTTAATAGAATTAATATCTATAGGACTTGGTAAATAATCTACAACAGCATCAAGAAGTGGTTGTACACCTTTATTTTTAAAAGCAGAACCAGTTAATACTGGAACAAAATCAAAATTTAAACATCCTTTTCTTATACATTTAATTAAATCTTCTTCTTTAATCTCTTTACCGTTAAGGTAATTTTCCATTAATTTTTCATCTTGTTCTACAGCTGTTTCTACTAATTCTTTCCTGTATTTTTTTGCGTTCTCTTTTAAATTTTCTGGAATATCTTTAATCTCAAATTCTGCACCAAGAGTTTCGTCTTTCCATATAATCGCTTTCATTTTAACAAGATCAACAATGCCTTGTAATGAAGCTTCTATACCAACTGGTAATTGCATTACCAAAGGTTTTGCTCCAAGTCGATCTTTTATCATATCAACACACATAAAAAAATCTGCGCCTGTTCTGTCTAATTTATTTACAAAACAAATTCTTGGAACTTTATATTTGTCAGCTTGCCTCCAAACTGTTTCGGATTGTGGCTCAACACCAGCAACTCCATCAAAAACTGCTACAGCACCATCTAGAACTTTTAAAGATCTTTCAACTTCAATAGTGAAATCAACATGACCAGGCGTATCAATTATGTTAATTCTATGTTCATTCCAAAAACATGTTGTGGCAGCCGATGTAATAGTTATTCCTCTTTCCTGTTCTTGTTCCATCCAATCCATCGTTGCTGCGCCATCATGAACTTCACCTATCTTATGGCTTTTTCCTGTGTAATATAAAATTCTTTCCGTAGTAGTAGTTTTTCCTGCATCTATATGTGCCATAATTCCAATGTTTCTATATTTATCTAGTGTATGTGATCTAGCCATAATGATTTACCATCTAAAATGCGCAAAAGCTTTGTTTGATTCTGCCATTTTATGAGTGTCTTCTTTTTTTTTAATAGCAGATCCTTTATTTTGATAAGCATCATAAATTTCATTAAAAAGCTTATCTGACATTTTTTTATCTTTTCTTTTCCTGGAAGCTTCCACTATCCATCTTAATGCCAATGCTTGAGATCTTTTTGATTTAACTTCAACAGGTACTTGATAAGTTGCTCCTCCTACTCTTCTTGATCTTACCTCAACAGTTGGTCTTACATTATTAAATGCATCATTAAAAATTGTTATAGGTTCTTCTTTTGATTTTGTTTTGATTTTATTTATTGCCTCATAAACAATTTTTTCTGCTGTTATTTTTTTTCCATCATACATAATTGAATTTATTAACTTTGGAATAATCACAGATTTATATTTGTGATCTATAACTGGAATTTTTTTTGGAGCTCTTCTTTTTCTAGACATTTACCATTTACCTTTTTTTTGTTCCGTAAAGAGATCTTCTTTTTTTTCTATTTGCCACACCTTGAGTATCTAAATTGCCCCTAAGTATATGATATCTTACTCCAGGTAAATCTTTTACCCTTCCACCTCTAATTAATACAACTGAATGTTCTTGTAAATTATGTCCTTCACCAGGAATATAAGCTGTAACTTCAAAACCATTTGACAACCTGACTCTTGCAACTTTTCTTAACGCAGAGTTTGGTTTTTTAGGAGTAGTTGTATAAACTTTTACACAAACTCCCCTCTTAAGAGGTTGTTTTTGTAGTGCTGGAACTTTATTCCTAGCTAATGGCTTTGTTCTACTTTTTCTTATCAACTGATTAATTGTTGGCATAAATTTTTTGTTACAATTTTAATTTTTGATGAAATAACTGACAGGTTATTTGTGGCAGTGTTTAGTGATCATGTCACTACATTCCAACCAAAAACATCGCCAAATTACAATAGAAATTATATTTGTCAAATTAAAAGAGATATAAATATCAACTATTATTATTGATTTAACTGAGATTCTGAGGGTTCTATTTTTTCTTGCTCAGATAGGAATTTTTTGTCGTCTTCTAAGGCTTTTTTATTCCATAAATTTTTAATTGAGCCTGTGCCAGCAGGAACTAATCTTCCTACTATAACATTTTCTTTCAATCCAATAAGTTTATCTGTTTTTCCCTTTATAGCCGCATCAGTTAACACTCTGGTAGTTTCTTGAAATGATGCTGCTGATATAAATGATTCGGTTTGTAATGACGCTTTTGTAATTCCCATTAAAACTCTTTCTCCTAAAGCTGTTTTTTTATTTTCTGCTATTAGCTTTTCATTAATTTCTTCAAATTTTATTCTATCAATAATCTCACCGGGCATTAAAGTGCTATCTCCGGATTCCTTAACTTCAATTTTTTTAAGCATTTGTCTTAAAATTACTTCTATATGTTTATCATTAATAATTACTCCTTGTAACCTGTATACATCTTGTACTTGATTTACAAAATAATCAGTCAATTCTTCTATACCTAATATTCTTAAAATATCATGAGGCAAAGGTTGACCATCTAATAAATATTCTCCCTTTTTGATCTTCTCACCTTCGTTAAAATTTATATGTTTTCCTTTAGGAATTAAATAATTAGAAGTTTCACCATTTTCTGATTGTATTGTAACTTTTTGCTTACCTCTTAATTCTTTTCCAAATAATATCTTTCCATCATTCTCCGCAATAATTGCGCTATCTTTTGCTTTTCTTGCTTCAAATAATTCAGCAACTCTAGGTAATCCACCTGTAATATCTTTTGTTTTTGTGGTTTCTTTAGGTAATCTAGCAATTACATCTCCAGCCGATATTTTTTGTCCATCTTTAACAGACAATATTGAGTCTGGTACTAAATAATATCTTGCTTCGTTATCGTCAGCTTTTTTGATTATTTTTCCTTTTTCATCTCTTAATGTTATTCTAGGTTTTAAATCTGCGTTTTTTGATTGAGTTTTCCAATCAACTACTGCTTTTGTTGAAATTCCTGTTGCGTCATCAGTTGTTTCTGCTAATGAAACTCCATCTATTAAGTCTACATAATTTGCTATACCATCTTTTTCAGCTATAACTGGAGTTGTGTAAGGATCCCAATCACAAATTTTAGTTCCTTTTTTAATTTTATCTCCATTTTGGAAGAATAATTTTGATCCATATGGTATTTTGTAAGAAGCTACTTGTAGATCATTTTCATCTTCTATTGATAATTCAGTATTTCTTCCCATTACAATAAGATTCTTTTTTGAATCTTCTAGTAAATTTGTGTTTGTTATTTTTATTATTCCTTTAGAGTTAGATAATATTTGTGATTCTTGTTTTACTGAAGCGGTACCTCCAACGTGGAAGGTTCTCATGGTTAATTGTGTACCTGGTTCACCTATTGATTGAGCTGAAATCATTCCTATAGCTTCTCCAACATGTACCATTTTTCCTCTCGACAAATCTCTACCATAACATCTCGAGCAAACTCCAATTTTAGAGCTACATGTCATTACTGAATAAACATTTATAGTTTTCACTCCTGCAGAATCTATTTTATCACAAGCTGCTTCATCAATCATTTCTTCTTTTTTAATTATTATTTCACCAGTGAGTGGATTTTTAAGATTTTTAGCTGTAACTCTACCAAGAGATCTTTCAGAGAGACTGACCATAATATTTCCTCCCTCTAGGATTTCAGATAGTTTTATAAATCCAGGTTTTTCACATTTTTCTTTTGTGATAGTTAAATCTTGAGCAACATCGCATAATCTTCTAGTTAAGTATCCAGAACTTGCAGTTTTTAGAGCAGTGTCTGCTAAACCTTTTCTAGCTCCATGTGTTGAATTAAAATACTCTAATGCAGTTAATCCTTCTTTAAAATTCGATGTAATTGGGGATTCTATAATTTCTCCAGATGGTTTTGCAATAAGTCCTCTCATTCCTGCAAGCTGTTTCATTTGAGCGGCAGATCCTCTTGCTCCACTATCGGCCATCATAAATACAGAGTTAATTTTTAAACCATTGTTTGAAATTTCAGTAGCTGAAATTCCTTTCATCATTTCTGAAGCAACTCTATCAGTACATTTTGACCAAGCATCAATAACTTTATTGTATTTCTCGCCTCTTGTAATTAATCCTTCAGTATATTGATTTTCATAATCTGAAATTAATTTTTTTGTTTCGTCAATTAATTGTTGTTTATTTTCAGGTATAACTAAATCGTCTTTACCAAATGAAATCCCAGCTTTAAAAGCATGTTTAAAACCAAGATCTTTAAGTTTATCACAAAAAATAACAGTATTTTTTTGTCCTGAGAATCTAAATACGTGATCTATTATTTCTGATACAATTTTTTTTGGCAACAATCTATCAACCAAAGAAAATTTATTGTTTATATTTTTTGGCAACAAATTAGCAAGAAGAAAACGTCCAACAGTACTAATATATTTTTCAAATTTAATTTTTCCGTTTTCATCAATAGTTTCAAATTTAGAAACTATTCTTGAATGTACATTTACTTGTCCTATCTCTAAAGCATGTTCTATTTCTAAGGTATTAACAAAATAACCGTCAACCTTTTCAGATTGATATGGTGGATGAGATAAATAGTATATACCTAAAATCATATCCTGACTTGGTACAATGATAGGTTTTCCGTTTGATGGACTTAAAATATTATTTGTAGACATCATTAACACTCTTGCTTCTAACTGAGCTTCTAAGCTTAAAGGTACGTGAACAGCCATTTGATCACCATCAAAATCTGCATTAAATGCCGCGCATGTTAATGGATGTAATTCTATAGCATTACCTTCAATCAATTTTGGTTCAAATGCTTGGACTCCTAATCTGTGTAATGTAGGTGCTCTATTTAGAATTACCGGATGTTCTCTAACAATTAATTCTAATGCATCCCACACTTCGTTTTTTTCTTTCTCAACAAGTTTTTTTGCTTGTTTTATTGTAGATACTAAGCCTAATTTGTTTAATCTTGCATATAAAAAAGGTTTAAATAACTCTAGTGCCATTTTTTTTGGCAGTCCACATTCGTGAAGTTTAAGATCTGGCCCAACAACGATGACTGATCTTCCTGAATAATCAACTCGTTTACCCAATAAGTTTTGTCTAAACCTTCCCTGCTTTCCTTTTAACATTTCTGCAAGAGATTTAAGAGGTCTTTTTCCTGTACCTGTTATTACTCTTCCTCTTCGTCCATTGTCAAATAGTGCATCAACAGATTCTTGAAGCATTCTTTTTTCATTTCTAACAATAATATCAGGTGCTTTAAGATCTATTAATCGTTTAAGTCTATTATTTCTATTTATTACTCTTCTATATAAATCGTTAAGATCAGATGTAGCAAATCGTCCACCATCCAAAGGAACAAGAGGTCTTAATTCAGGAGGTATTACGGGAATTGTAGTTAAAATCATCCATTCAGGTTTGTTTCCAGTTTCAATAAATGATTCAATTAATTTTAATCTTTTTATTGACCTTTCTTCTGAAACTTTTGATCTTGTTTCTTTTATAGACTTGATTAATATATTTCTTTCATCCTCTATATTTATTGATTTTAAAATTTCAAGGATTGCTTCTGCTCCTATACCAGCATTAAAAGATTCTTCGCCATACTCATCTTGATACTTGATTAGTTCTTCTTCTCCTAGAAGTTGACTTTTATTAAGTCCAGTTAACCCAGGCTCAATAACTATAAAACTTTCAAAATAAAGAACTCTCTCAACGTCTTTGAGTTTCATGTCTAATACTAACGAAATTCTACTTGGTAAAGATTTAAGAAACCATATATGTGCCACAGGTGTGGCCAAATTTATGTGGCCCATTCTTTCTCTTCTTACGTTAGATTTTGTGACTTCTACACCGCATTTTTCACAAATAATTCCTCTAAATTTCATTCTTTTATATTTACCACATAGACATTCGTAGTCCTTAATTGGACCAAAAATTCTAGCACAAAACAAACCATCTTTTTCAGGTCTAAACGTTCTATAATTTATTGTTTCCGGTTTTTTTATCTCTCCATAAGTCCATGATTTAATTTTTTCGGGGCTAGCTAATGTTATTTTTATACTATTGAAATTTTGAGATTCTGATATTTCTGAGTTTTTAAATAAATCTGATAATTCTTTACTCATTTTTAGTTTAACTCCACATTTAAAGCTAAAGATTTTATTTCTTTTATCAGTACATTAAATGACTCGGGGATTCCTGATTCAAAATTTTCTTCACCTTTTACAATTGTTTCGTAAACTTTTACTCTACCTGCAACATCATCGGATTTTACTGTTAAAATTTCCTGTAATGTGTAGGATGCGCCATAAGCTTCGAGTGCCCAAACTTCCATTTCGCCAAACCTTTGACCTCCTAATTGAGCTTTGCCACCAAGAGGTTGTTGTGTTACCAAGCTATACGGACCTGTAGATCTTGCGTGAATTTTGTCTTCCACTAGATGGTGTAGTTTGAGCATATAAATAGTTCCAACCGTAACCTCTCTATCAAATTTTTTCCCTGTTCTTCCATCCCACAAATCAGTTTGTCCTGAACTTGGTAGGTTAGCTAATTCTAACATTTTTGTTACATCTTGTTCTTTAGCACCATCAAAAACTGGTGTGGATATAGGAACGCCTTGTTGAATATTTTTACATAAATCATTAAACTCTGAATCAGATAGATTTTCTATATTTTCATCAAATATTTGTTTTCCATAAACAGATTTCAAAAAAGATTTAATTTTTTCTGTTTTTTCTATTTTTTTTTGATTTTCATTTACTAATTGATTCAATTTTTCACCAAGTTCAGTGCAAGACCAACCTAAATGAGTTTCTAAAATTTGTCCCACATTCATTCTACTAGGTACGCCTAAAGGATTTAAAACTATGTCAACAGGTTTTCCATTTTCTCTGTAAGGCATATCTTCTACAGGTACAATTTTACTAACAACTCCCTTGTTTCCATGTCTTCCTGACATTTTATCTCCAGGTCTTAGTCTCCTTTTAATAGCAACAAAAATTTTAACCATTTTCATTACACTTGGCAACAAGTCGTCGCCTTGTTTTATTTTTAAAACTTTATCTTCAAAACGATCTTGTATATCTTTTTTTGCTACGTTGTATTGCTCTATTAATTGAGACAGTACATCGTTTATATTTTCGTCTTCAGTATTAATTTTGAATAAATCAGATATTAGAAAGTTATTTATGATCTCTTCATTTATTTTTGTGCCATTCTCAATATTTTTTATTTTTTTATTCAATTTTGCACCTGAAAGTATTGTTGATGCTCTTTGTTTAATGCTTCTCTCTAAAATTTCCTCTTCGACTTTCTTGTCTTCTTGGACACTTTCAATTTCTGCTCTTTCTATAGTTATTGATCTTTCGTCTTTATCAATTCCATGTCTATTAAAAACTCTAACATCTACAACGATTCCTCCACTACCGCTTGGCATTTTCAGCGAGGTATCTGTTACATCAATAGCTTTTTCACCAAATATTGATCTTAACAATTTTTCTTCAGCTCCCGTTGCACTATCTCCTTTAGGAGTAACTTTTCCTACCAGAATATCACCTGGCTTAACTTCTGCTCCAATATATACAATTCCAGATTCATCTAGGTTTTTTAAAGCTTCTTCATTTACATTGGGCATATCTCTGGTTATATCTTCTTCACCTAGCTTTGTATCTCTTGCCATAATTTCATATTCCTCTATGTGTACCGATGTAAATACATCGTCTGTTACACATCTTTCAGATATTAAAATTGAATCTTCAAAGTTGTATCCTTGCCAAGGCATGAAAGCTACAGTTACATTTTTTCCTAATGCTAATTCTCCAATTTTTGTTGAAGGTCCATCTGCTATTATATCTCCAGAATTTACCTTGTCTCCTACTCTAACTAATGGTTTTTGATTTATACATGTATTTTGATTGGATCTTTTAAATTTTTGAAGATTATAAATATCTACACCTGATTGAGAATAATCTTTTTCATTTGACGCTTTAATTACTATTCTTTTTCCGTCTATTTTATCAACTATACCATTTCTTTTAGCAACAATCGTTACACCTGAATCTAATGCTACGTCACTTTCAATTCCGGTGCCGACTAATGGTGCTTCGGGTTTCAGTAATGGAACTGCTTGTCTCATCATATTGGATCCCATTAATGCTCTATTGGCATCGTCATTTTCTAAAAATGGTATTAATGATGCTGCCACTGATACAAGTTGTTTAGGAGAAACATCAATATAATCAATGTTGTCAGATTTTGAGAGTATGAAGTTTAAATTTTGTCTACAAGAAACAAGTTGTTCTTTAAATTTTCCATTGGTATCCAACAATGAGTTAGCTTGAGCAATTGTAAATTTTGTTTCTTCCATTGCTGAAAGATATTCAATTTTATCTTGAACTATTCCTTTTTCAACTTTTTTATATGGACTCTCTATAAATCCATATTTGTTAATTTTTGAATATGTCGATAAACTATTTATTAAACCAATATTTGGTCCTTCGGGAGTTTCGATTGGGCATATTCTGCCGTAGTGAGTTGGATGAACGTCTCTAACTTCAAAACCCGCCCTTTCTCTAGTTAAGCCGCCAGGTCCTAGTGCTGATACTCTTCTTTTATGTGTAATTTCTGATAGTGGATTTGTTTGATCCATAAATTGAGATAGTTGCGATGTTGCAAAAAAATCTTTAAGTGAAATCGTTAAAGGTTTTGCATTAATTAAATCTTGTGGCATAGACGACTCTACATCTAGTGTTGTCATTTTTTCTTTAATTGCTCTCTCCATTCTATAAACACCAATTCTTGCTTGATTTTCAACTAGTTCTCCTACAGATCTAACTCTTCTGTTTCCAAGATGATCAATATCGTCGATCTCATCTTTACCATCTCTCAAATCTAACATTTTTTGAATTATTGAGAAAATATCATCATTTCTTAGTATCGTAATCTTGTCTGAACAAATTAAATTAAGTCTTGAGTTTATTTTTACTCTTCCTACATCAGATAAATCATACCTATCTGAGCTAAAAAATAAATTATTAAATATTTGTTCTGCAATTTCTATTGTTGGAGGTTCGCCTGGTCGTAAAACTTTATATATTTCTGTAATAGCGTCATTTTTATTATCATTTTTATCATTAAATATAGTTTGCAAAAGATACGGTCCTTTTGAAATTGAATTTGTTTTAGCAATTTCTATTGTGTAAATTTTATTTTCTATAAATTTTTTAATAATAGTTTCATTCAATTCGGTTCCAATATTAAATGATTCTTCCTCTTTCTTAATATTTTTATATAAAAATTTCCCATATAAAGATTCATTAGAAACGTAAATATCTTTTAAACCTTCATTGGCGAGTTTTTTTGCTGTTAAGAAATTAATTTTTTCTCCTAATTTAATTACAACTTTTTTTGTTTTGGAATTTACAACCTCTTCAGAAAAATTTTTTGCTTTATAATTTTCAGGATCAAATTTTGTTTTCCATTTCGATATTTTTTCATCAAATAAATAAGTTTCTTTTTCGTAATATTCGTTAACAATATCATTTTTAGAATAACCTAATGCAAGAAGTAGTGTTGATATTAAAATTTTTTTCTTTCTGTCTATTCTAAAATATAGAAAGTCTTTTACATCAAACTCAAAATCAAGCCATGAACCTCTATTAGGTATTATTCTACAATTAAAGAGTAACTTTCCACTTGCATGGGATTTGCCTTTGTCATGATCAAAGAAAACTCCAGGACTTCTATGCATTTGGTTTACTACTACTCTTTGGACTCCATTGGTTATGAAAGTTCCGCTTTCGGTCATCATTGGAACTTCTCCCATGTAAACTTCTTGTTCCTTTGCTGACA
>Ga0187827_10001253_pt1 | contig 37991 bp, 42 predicted proteins | sample ETNtaG_39_FD_167969 | JGI IMG/M metagenome (GOLD analysis project Ga0187827, IMG submission 167969) | Marine microbial and viral communities from oxygen minimum zone, Eastern Pacific Ocean - ETNP2014_SV_150_PacBio MetaG (Illumina Assembly) | ecosystem: Environmental > Aquatic > Marine > Hypoxic...
TCAGAAATATAGATCCACTATTCACAATAGATCTCAGTGACCCACAAGCACCAACAGTTCTTGGCCAACTCAAGATCCCAGGATTCAGCAACTACCTACACCCATTCGATGAAAACCACATAATCGGTATAGGAAAAGACGCGATCCCCGCAAAAGATAGAGACTTCGCTTGGTACCAGGGAGTAAAAATCTCTCTTTTCAACATAGCTGACCCAGACAACCCAATCCAAGTGAGTACCTTCCTGATAGGTGACCGAGGAACAGAATCACCGGTCCTATACGATCCACACGCACTACTTTTCGACTCAAGAACAGGCCTCATGGTCTTCCCGGTACTTGAAGCAAAAATCAACTCAGAAAAATACCCACAAGGAATACCTCCAGAAACATACGGTGAATACATATTCCAAGGAGCATACGCACTCAGCATAGATGCAACCACCGGAATAACTCTCATAGGAACACTAACCCACATAACAGACCCAGACGTTTTCATTAAAAGTGGCTACTACATGTATTCTCCAAGCGAAATAATAAGAAGCCTATACATTGACGATATACTCTACACAATCTCAAATAACAAAATATCTGCAAACAACATAGACACACTTGAAGAACTAGCGACTATATCCCTAGCGAAATAATCTCTCTTTCTCCATCTTTTTCTTGGTTTTATTAAACTACACATTATGTTAGAAACAGAAACAAGTATTATGGAAATATCGATATAGTTGAATCAGAAATAAATGTAATATTTTTTGTCTGAAAATTATGATAATAACAGAAAAAGAAAGAATAACAGCTATTAGAACGATTCATTTTAAGAGTTTACACAATTCAGGACGGGAAGACCGATAAAGGATAATGCCTTTTCGTTTAACCAAGATAATCCTACTTGCAGGGATGGTTTCAAAATTATCTGATATCTTAAGAAACTCTAGCAGCTTAACATCTCTTGCTTGATCAAACTCCCTATATGAAATTGAATAATTTCCCGGCTCATCTGAATACAGTGCTTTACTAATCACCTCATCAAGCACACCCTTACGGCGTTTCAAGTAATTGTAAGAATACATTTAATCTGGGATAAATACATTTAAATCAATCATGCTCAATATAAAAACCAATTAAAGCTGAATATATATGTCCAACCCCAAAATCGATAAAGAACATGCTGTTTTCCTTTCATCAGACGAGATACCCACATCTTGGTACAACATCTTACCAGATTTACCTGTACCATTACCTCCTCCAGTTAATCCACAAGATATGAAGCCACTCGAGGATCCCACACCTTTACTACGTCTTTTTGCAAAAGAGCTCGTAATGCAAGAAATGTCTGCTGAACGCTGGATAAAAATACCTGATGAGGTATATGATGCTTACCAACGATTACCTAGACCAACACCGCTTGTAAGAGCAAAACGGCTTGAAGATTATCTCAAGACTCCCGCAGAAATTTATTACAAAAGTGAATACTTAAGTCCTGCAGGAAGTCACAAACCCAATACCGCCATTCCCCAAGCATATTACAATAAAGCCCAAGGTATTGAAAGGATTGTAACAGAAACAGGAGCAGGTCAATGGGGATCTGCACTCTCTATGGCTACAAATATTTTTGATCTAAAATGTCGTGTATACATGGTTTCTGGAAGCTACAAAACAAAGCCAGGCCGTAAAACTATGATGGAAATTTGGGGTGCTGAAGTATTTTCTTCTCCAAGTAACCAAACAAAATTTGGACAGAAAATACTAAATGAGAACCCCGAACATAATGGATCCCTTGGAATAGCGATAAGTGAAGCTATAGAAGATACGCTTACCGATGATAACACAAGATATTGTCTAGGATCAGTTTTAAACCATGTCTTACTTCATCAAACAGTCGTAGGATTAGAAGCAAAGAAGCAGTTCGAAATGATTGATGTATATCCTGACATTATTTGTGGATGCATTGGTGGAGGATCAAACTTTGCAGGATTTGCATACCCATTCATGATGGATAAACTTCAAGGCAAAACAGAAACTGAGTTTATATCTTGTGAACCTAAAGCCGTTCCATCAACAACAAAAGGTACCTACACCTACGACTTTGGAGACACAGCGGAGACTACACCGCTATTAAAAATGTACACCATAGGACATAATTATGTTCCACCGCCAATTCACTCAGGAGGTTTACGGTACCATGGAAAAGCACCAAGCCTCTCACTACTCATAAATCAAAACCTCATTAAACCAGTGGCTTTCCACCAAACTGAAATATTTGAAGCTGCCCAAATATTTGCTAGGACAGAAGGGATAATCCCAGCTCCTGAAACCTCTCATAATATCAAATATGCTATAGATGAAGCATTAAGATGTAAGAAAACAGGTGAAAAGAAGGTAATAGCATTCAATAACTGCGGACATGGTCTCCTCGATCTACAAGCTTACGAAAACTTCTTGTCAGGAAATCTAAAAAATTGGGAACCAACTGAAATAAAAGCTCCAAATTATTTGTAAGTGGTATGTGAAGACTTATCGCACTCATGGATTCATTGTTCAATACGTTTTTCGTAACAGGAATTCCAATTATCGCCTTACTCTTTGGTTCATTACATTGGTTAGCTTCAGCACATCACACACAATTGGGATATTCAATGGAGAAGATGTCAAAACAAGAAATCCGAAATGGTACTTTAGAATTTGCAAACAATAAACTACGTACTAGAAAATCAAATTTAAGATTTCCGTAAACGGTTTAAATAATCGATTAAATAAATCTTAAAGATAGATTTGTCATCAGATAAACGTTCTAAGCTCTTTAATCGTTCAACATTAACACAGTTTTCTCTGGTGATATTGATAGTGATACTTTCAGGATTGATACTTTTTAGCTACCCTGACCCGTATGCACCGCTTCGCCCTCAGGAAGAATACAGTCTTTTTGCCCGAACGGTGCTTGTTACAGACGCAGATGGTTTGGGAAATAATATTACATATCTGGTTGGTGGAGTGGAAATAAAAATAGATCTTGTAACATCAAGTGGTCTACGTCACGCATTAAGCGTAGAAACGAACTCATCTGGTGTAGCTGTAATTAACATGACCTCCGGGTACTATCGAATATCAGTTTCTGATTGGTGGAGCGGATATATGTTGTTCAATAAACAAACCAAACTGAATATCACAAAACATGATTTTACACAACAACCTTCATCCTTGGATATATTTTCATTATCTAGAAACTGGACAATCTCTAAAGGTGATATACTTGAAGCATCATACGAGAATAAAGCAGGAATTCCAATTACAATAGATTCTGTAATCATCGCAAATGAACAGACTTTCAGACCACATCAAGAGGTCGAACCAGCATCTGAGTGGCAAGGTACATACACAGTCCCACGTAATGTATCTGTCCCATGGTCTGCAGCTAACAAATCTCGGGTGGTAACCCTGAAGATATCATACACTGAGGTGAGCATCTATGATTGATCCAGTAGGTCTAACAACACTACTGAAACCATACCTTCCAATCCTAGTCTTCATCATATCTGCAATATTAGTAACAGAAGTTATTCTACTTAAAACCGATATTTTTAGCAGAAGGTGGCATGGCTCCCACGTAGGTTGGAAATCTAAACAGAACAAAAAAGTTAATCGAACTTTAACATGGATCATATTGATCTATAACTCCCTCGGGTTCACCTTCAAATCCTCTAGTACTATTCGGGAGGTCATAAGTGACATCGTGCCCAATCTCCCAAGCCAGAGTGAAAACCTCAATTTTATCTTACATTCTCTAGAAGATCACATCTATGGAGGTTCAAAAATAGGTCGCGATGACTTTATCTATCACAAAAAATGGGTTATGTTTGCAAAAACACATACTAAATCAAGATAGGAGATATTTTCACCAAATGACAATAAAAAAAATCGGAGATATACAAAAGCTCTCTGAAGATATAAAGACTGAAATTCGCCGATTTGTAGTTGGATACGAAGATATATCTAATGATCTCATAATTACACTTCTTTGTGGAGGACATGTTCTCTTAGAAGGAATCCCAGGTATAGCTAAAACATATCTTGCAAAGGCCTTTTCAGGATCCTTAAACCTATCTATGAGACGAATTCAAGCTACACCAGATCTTATGCCCGCCGATATAGTCGGGACCAGAATCTATAATCCAAAAACCTTGGAATTCGAATTTAGACATGGCCCAATATTCTCAAACTTAGCAGTTGTAGACGAAATAAGTAGAGCCCCCCCGAAAACTCAATCAGCTCTTCTTGAAGCAATGCAAGAGAGACAAGTTACAGTCGATGGTTTCACCTTAGAGCTAAAAGAACCGTTTATGGTAATCGCCACAAAGAACCCAATTGAATTTGAGGGAACTTTCCCTCTGCCCGAAGCACAACTCGACAGGTTTCTCATGAGGCCCCTGATGACCTATCCTGGAAAGAAGGAGGAAGTCGAGATTCTTAGCCGGAAGAATATTGAGGGTGATGTGATGGATGTGAAACCTGTTGCAGAATCTTCTGCAATACTTTCGGCTCAAAAACTAATGCATGACGATGTACAGGTTAGTGATGGAATCCTCGAATACATCGCCGAAATAGTCCGTAACACAAGAGAGCATACGAAAGTTATGCTTGGTGGCAGTCCTCGTGGCTCGGTAGCACTACTTTATGCAGCGAAAGGATATGCAATAATCACTGAAGGAAGATCTTTTGTTGTCCCAGATGACGTGAAAGCTGTAGCCTTCAATGTGCTCAATCACAGATTGATAGTCAGACCGGATATCCTCATCGAATCGCCCGAAGTTAATGAAGGATGGAGTTACAAAATTCTTCAAGAAATTATTCACGAGGCGATCGATCAAGCAGTAGTTCCAGTATGATTAGAAGTTGAAAAAACATCTAAAAATCTTGATAAGTCTAATATTATTGTTACTAGTTTCAAGCTTCACTCTTTTACCTGAAATCACTTTGGCCGTTCTCGCTGTTTACCTTGCGGTGGTTCTAGATATCTTGATCTTCAGATTTACCGGGCCATTAAGACGATTCACAGTCAATCGCAAAGTTGGAAAACACCAGTTAATGGTGGGTGAAAATGTTTCAGTATCCCTTCAAGTGAAATATGAAGGTTCTTTACCAATTATAGGCTCCCTGGGTTTTGAATGCAAAAGCCTAGGGCTTAACTTTGGTACAGGCCTGATGGCCTTCAAATCTTCTGAAGAAAACACCCATCATAACTCCTTTACAGCTAAACGAAGAGGAGCACACATTATTTCACCAACTGAACTCAATATTAAAGATTGGCTGATGTTATCGGACCAAAAAGTCAATACAACAAATCAAGATGAGGTCCTAGTTTTACCTAAAATTTATCCAATACGTTCCAATGTTTTAGGAACATCAGGAGCACGAGTTCGAGGACTAACCACCTCAGGGAATGAGGGACGGAGTAGCGAGATATGGGGTATGCGTGAATATCAGCCATGGGACGAATACAAAATGATATCCTGGAAGTCTATGGCTAAACATCCAGATCAAACTCCCATGACTAAGATCACCGTGGGAGAGGTTGGGTCACCTGTTACGGTTATTGTCGACGTAGGGAACGATATGAATACTCCTAACGGTGAATTTGAGAATCTAGATGTTGCTGCAGACTTGGCTGCATCAATTTGTTACAGTCTGATAAATGGGGGCACTAAAACCGGATTAATATTTTACGATAACAGATTATCAAAAGTTATTAAACCAGATAGAAACACAAATCACCTAACATCAATTCTCCATCATCTTGCACTGGTAAAATCTTCGAAAAGAAGCTTTCACATGACAAACCTTGTGAAAGAGAATCTTCCAACAGATTTCGGTAAGACCTTCGTATTGATACTTGGACGAATCGAGGGCAGGACAGAGATATTCGCCAATGCACTTTCTAAGTTGAAACAGCATCACCAAATAATCATTATAATGATTCATGACAAAGACTCTAAATCTTACGTCGAAAAGCTCAAACTTGCATCTGAACAAGTAGGTATCCCCACTTTTCTAGCCACATCTACAACAATCCCTGAAACTCTACTTACATTGGAGAAGACAGTTGTTGCCCCAATTTAGTGATCCCCGAGACTTCCTTCCAGGTATCGCAATAATCCCTATAATGCTTATCGTTACCAATCAGACTGTTGCAACAAGCCTACTTAACACAGCAGAAACTATGTCATTCCAAATCTGGTTAGCGCTAATAGGCTCATATCTTATAATACGAAAAGGTAACTACATAACAAAGATCAAGTGGGTTTTAATCCAGGAAATACTTGAAATATCACTTCTAGGGCTGCCTTTTGTATACCCAATCTACCTAATCGCAACAGAAGCTAATCCAATCGAATTCGAAGGAGTTTTCCTAGCATACATCACTTTTGCTTTACTTACATCGATTTACATGCTCCTTGCACGAAAAAGTCTAGGAGGGGTAGGGAAAATAGGTGCTTTTCTCTTTGCATACATATTCGCTTTGATGATTTATGCAGGTGCTGTAGCAGGTCAACAGATCGGTGTACCATTCCTTGTTACCGTTGCTATTGACCAACTTTTCAGAGTAGCTATAATAACAGGTTACCCAGCATATGTTGTTTTGCCTCCAGCAGAAATCTATATCAGAGCATCTATGACTCTAGCGATTCCTGTGATGATATTTCTGTCACTGTCATCAGAATTAGCTAAATCAAATGCAAAAGAAACAGCACAAAAAAGTGATGTAAACCTTATCTCGGATCTTAGACCAGCTATGCTTCTACTCACGTTTGCAGCAATATTGGCCTTGGCTCTAACTCTGCCCCTATCTCTTTGGCTCGTTACATCGAATAGACAGATGATTACAATAATACCTGCATTGAGCATCGCAGCAATAGTTATGCTAATCGTTCTTATCTCGGAGGGAAGGGAGAATAAAATCCGTTAACATTATTCTTATGATGTTTTCGTTGACCATCATTTTACCTCTTTTGAATGCGCAAATAGACCAACCTATAGCAGAAAAGACAGTAGATGTACTTGGTCTTATAGGATTTAAACGAGGAGAAGAGGTGATACCTATCAATGGAACATCAATACCGCTAAATGCGAATGATACAATCTGGCTATTAGCATTAAGCGATTTATCATTGGAATATGGCCCAATGGATAGAAACATAATGAACAATGTTCAAGTCTCTGCAGGAAACGAGATATCTCTTAGGCCAGAGGTGATAAAATGTTGCGATACCGCTGTAAAGTACCGAATAAAAATTACATCCCAATCAACACTTCATTTTGGAAGCTTCGAGGAAGCCAGCTTACTATATGTCGGCAACGATGAGATTCGGATTGTAACTCCTTCTTTATCATTAGGATCAGATTCGGTTCGGATAAAACTAGATGGTTTACCGCAGGGATCTTCAACCCAATTAGCTTTACTGAAACCAGGAACAGAGAAAAATAATGCGTCAGGACGATACGGCGTAATTCAATACCCAAGTGTAGTGAAACCACAATCCACGTTGCAAATAATGTATGATCCGAATATCATTGGAGGTGGAATTGAATCAACAATACACTTCATGCTGATAAGCTCAAGGACGTTTATGAGTGAAACTATTGATTCTGAGAACATAATGAGAATGTATAGAGATGGTATAGTTGCTTCAACCAAAGTGAAGGTCAATAGGACCGCTAACGTTACTATACCCGTTAATATTGACCTCTCCTTATTGGGTGAACCAGGGACTGGAGGAGATACTCCGCTTCAACTTGGTTTACATTTTCTATATGTCCATATTGAAGGTGAAAAAATATCTCCAAGAGAGCAAGGTGAAAATATGGGAGCAGATAACGCTGCTAGTAATTATCTGGGAATTGGTGGAGGGGTTATCGCCACAACTGAAGTGTTCCTCCCAATATATGTCCTGAAAAACGATGGATATACTCTAATTGATCAGATGCAGTCTTCTGAAAGAGTGATAACCCTCTCTTTTTCAAAAGTAATTCAGGACAAGATAATTGCAGTAGCTACCTCAATAATACATGGAGTTACATCATTACTCTATTCAGCTGAATTGATGATACAAATGACGGAAATAACATTTTACGACGGAGGTCAATTGGTCAGTAATTATGAACTCATCTTTGAATCCAACCTACCGTCAACTCAATTCGGGGGAATAACTTACGTATTGGGCGAAACTTTAGGTGACACCGCACTTCTCACCCAAGTAAAAGTATTCAATTTCACGTTACCCAGCTACGAAATCAATGGAGAAGACCGTAATGAAATAGGTTTCTCAGAAATTCTCAATTTAACCTCTAAACTCAACCAAGTTTCAGTGTCCCCCATAAACGACCTTGGAGAACCCCTGTCAAATGGATGGGTAACTATGGAAAAAGGACATGAACAATATAGGTACTTAGCAGATTCCTCTAAAATATTAAGAATCCCATCTGGAACCTATACTATCAAACTTATCGTAGGGGAAAACATTGAAGAAGAGAAAACCATTACAATTGACTCTTCTCAAACAATAACTCTGACTGCAAACACTATTAAGACATTGGACGTAATTCTTCTTGCTATATTATTGATTGAAATACCTGTCGCAGCTATACTTGGAATAATGATTATCCGAAGTAATAATCACCCGTAGATATTTTTAGTATAATGTTTATTTTCAAGATCAAATATTATCTGATTTTGGATACTGGAGATTACCCATTCCAATTGAAATAGGATGAGAAAAAACGATGTTTGAACAAATAGTCAAAACCATAATGAGTGAAATTCCATGAAGTAAAGTAATAATCAGATTAATCAATGATGCAGATTTGTTTTATTTCGTCATAATTTAAAATAAATAGAATTACGCATAAATCTTAATAAGATTTAAGGGTAAAGTCTGCGGTAGAATTGGAGAACATCTTCGCTGAGAAGGTTGGAAATTATGTATTGAGACGATGTACTATGGAAGACCTAGGAAAAGTAATCTCGATAAACCTCATTACTCTTCCAGAACATTACTCGGATTATTTTTTCGAAGATCTACTGAAATCTTCTCCAGAAAGCTTCATTGTGGCAGAGAAGGATGATGAAATTGTTGGATATATAATGTGCAGAATTGAGTATGGTTTCTCTAATTTTAAGCGATTCAATCTTAGTAGAAAAGGACATATTGTTTCTTTGGCAGTCCTTGAAAACCATAGAGGAAATAGACTAGGGAAATCTCTCATAATCTCTGCTGTCAATGCTCTAAAACTTAAAGGATGTAACGAAGTTTATCTAGAAGTAAGAGCTACAAACGATGAAGCTGTAGCAATATACAAGCAACTTGGATTCAAAATAACATCTGTAATAAGTGGCTATTATCGAGATAATGAAAAAGCAAATCTGATGGGAATACAACTTACCTAACAAAAATAATGTTACTTGAAATCTCAAGTTTTGTTTTCCCGATTTTTTTTGTTATATCGGGATAATCTGTTACATGGTGAATTTCAAAATCGGGTAACATTTTTTTGAATTAATATTGGATATCAAAAGTCTTTATATCAAGAATATTTTTTTGTATTCACGTGTTCATAATGCCAAAATGTGATGTATGTGGCAAAAATGTGAAGAACTTAGCTAAACATAAACGAAGAAAAAGATGTAACGCAAAGAAATATCCTACTCCTACTTTGGATCAACTTAGAAATAGAATATCTCATGGTTGGTAATATCGGTTCATTCCTTTTCCTGTTTTTGTGTAGATAAGCTTTAATTACCGGATAAGTATCGCCAAGTCGCAAGGGTGATATGTAGATGATCCCACGAAAAATAGAAAATTCTCCAAATATTATGGAGGCAATGAATTAATGTCTAAACCGTTCTTTGTGAAGTTTGAAACGCCAAAAGAGATAGCTGAAGCAGGATATGAAGCATTAAGACAGGCTAGACAGACTGGTAAGATTCGAAAAGGCACCAATGAAACTACAAAGGCAATAGAGCGCAACCTAGCTAAGCTCGTTATTATCGCTGAGGACATTGAACCACCCGAGATAGTGGCTCATTTACCTATTCTCTGCGACGAGAGAAATATACCTTTTGTGTATGTTCCAACTAAGTCCCAGATGGGACCCGCATTGGGAATAGATTTAGGTGCAGCTGCGGCTTGCATTATCGAACCAGGTGAATCTGAAGGCCTCATAGAACAGATAGTGAATGCTATCAAAAAGATCAGAAACGGTTAACTGCAGGAAGCGGGCTCAAGAATGTCTGAGGAGAGGATAACTCCAGCTGAAGTGATACAGATTGTTGGAAGAACTGGGGTAGCTGGTGAAATAACTCAGGTTCGTGTTAAACTCCTTGAAGGATCAGAAAAAGGTAGAATCTTAACAAGGAATGTAAAGGGCCCAATTCGTCTGGAAGATATACTTATGTTGAGAGAAACAGAACGAGAGGCTAAAAAAATAAAGTAGGTCTAAAGAATGTTCAGCGAAAAAAAATGCACATTCTGTGGAGCCGATATACCTCCGTCTCGTGGAATAACCTACATAAGAAATGATGGCGTTACACAACATTTTTGCTCATCCAAATGCCGGAAAAACACCCTTAAGTTAAAGAGGGATCCTAGAAAATATAAATGGACTGCTGCTTACAAAAAACCTAAGAGTAAGAAATAAGATTGGAACAGACTCTTATTGTCATAAAGCCTGACGGTGTAGAACGGAATCTGGTTGGAGCTATCTTATCTAGATTCGAAAAAAGAGAGTTTGCTATTTTTAAGATGAAGATGTTCAAATTTACAAAAGGACAAGCTGAAGAATTCTACTTGCCACATCAAGAAAAACACTTCTTTTCCAGCTTAGTTCAATTCATAATATCCGGCCCAGTTGTTGCGGTAATACTGGAAGGGAGCACTGCAGTCGAGGTTGTGCGAAAAATGATTGGAGCAACGAAATCACACGAAGCTGTACCAGGTACTATCCGTGGAGATTTCGGTCTCGGTCTACAGGATAACGTCATACATGCCTCAGACTCAAAAGAAAGTTTTGAAAGAGAATCTAAAATAATCTTCTAAACCCGCCCAATATTCTCTTACAATGAGTATGGTGTTTTGTTAAAAGAGATACCGAAGATTTAATCAATATCCTTTATACCCCTCATATCTCCTCGTTACCCTATTTGAGAGTGAATCAATTGAATAATGCGATAAGACAACCGGTTGTAGTAGTCCTTGGACACGTAGATTCAGGAAAAACCTCATTGTTGGATAAAATAAGAGGAACAGGCGTACAATTTCGCGAAGCTGGAGGAATAACCCAACATATCGGTGCGAGTTTCTTCCCCACTAAGACTCTCAAAGATGTATGTGGTCCTCTCCTTAAACAGGTGGGTGGAGAGATTGCGGTTCCGGGGCTTCTTGTTATTGACACGCCAGGCCACGAAGTCTTTACCAATCTTAGGAGTAGAGGCGGTTCAGCGGCAGATATCGCTATTTTAGTGGTAGACTCTGCCAGAGGTTTCGAAGTTCAAACCTTTGAAAGTATAGACATTCTTAAGAATAGAAAAGTTCCATTCGTTCTTGCACTAAACAAGATAGACATGATATCTGGTTGGCGCCCAGGAGTCAATATGTTTATGGGGACCTCTCTGAAAAACCAATCTAAACCTGTTATTGAAGAAATAGATAATCGGGTTTATACGGTTATGGGGACTCTCTCAGAACAAGGTTTTGAATCCGAAGCATTCTATCGAATAAAAGATTTCAAAAGAGAAATAGCTATTGTCCCTGTCAGTGCTAGAACAGGTGAAGGCATTCCTGAGCTTCTTGCAGTTCTGGTAGGGTTGACTCAGCAATACTTGGCAAAACGACTAAAGATATCCAGTGGGAAACCGCGTGGAATAGTACTGGAAATAAAGGAAGAACCTGGTCTTGGAGCAACCGCCAATGTGGTTCTATTGGACGGTGTCTTGAAAACTGGTGATAAAATCGTTATGGGTAAACGTGGCGAGGCAATAGTAACTCGCCTGAAGGCTATATTTATGCCTAAACCATTGGACGAGATGAGAGATCCAAGGGATAAGTTTTCTTCGGTAGACAAGGTTGGGGCTGCTTCCGGTGTGAAAATTATGACTCCTGATTTAGATGGAGTTTTACCGGGTTCTCCTTTTATTGGAATTGAATCGCATGATAAAGTTGAGGAACTAGCAAAAGTTGTTTATGGAGAGATACGTCGGGCGTTTATCAGTACTGATCAAAGTGGAATAGTTCTGAAGGCAGATACTCTTGGCAGTCTTGAAGCTCTTGTTGAAATGTTGAGGGGAAAAAATGTCCCTATTCGGATAGCTGACATAGGACCTGTTTCTAGGCGTGATGTTGTAGAAGCAAAGACAGTGGCTGATGAAGATCTTTATCATGGTGTGATACTAGCTTTTAATGTAAAAATTCTCCCTGATGCTGAGAAGGAGATTGAAAATAGAAACATCAAAATCTTCTCTAATCCTGTAATATATAGTATAATTGAAGAGTACTCAAGCTGGGTTGAATTAGAGAGAGAATCAGCTGAAAAAGCTAAATTCAAATCTTTAACTCCCCCTTGTTCCTTCAAAGTGATGAAGGGCTATATATTCCGGCGAAGTGGCCCAGCTGTATTTGGTGTAGAAGTCTTAACTGGTAGATTGAGGCAGAAATCAGAGGTTATGAATTCTTCAGGAAAAATGGTTGGGGTCATTCAGCAACTTCAGGAGAAAGGAGAAAATATGGATGAGGCTCCACAAGGATCTGAAGTATCTGTATCTATGAATGAACCAATTATAGATAGGCATATCCATGAAGGGGATGATCTTTTTACGGTTCCCAAGAGTGGTGAGGCAAAATTTCTGCTCGAGAAGTTCTCTCCTAGATTAACAACAAATGAAGTTGAAACACTGAAAAGAATAGTGGAGATTAAGAGACAAATTAACCCGCTTTATGCTTTTTAACCGGTGAGGCTCTTTGCTGAACTTATTGTATTTTTAAGAAGCATACCTCTTGTCATGATGCCCGTGCTTCCAGTATTTGGAGTTATATATCCAGCCTTATCTTTCACATCTTCAAAGTCAACATCAAATACAAGTTTGCCTGTGGCAGGATCTCTTCTTACACCTATGCTGATCACAATTACTCCTTCTTTCACCATATCTGCGGAAAGTCGGAAAGCGTTTTCTTGGTACAGTTCTGGAGGCCTTCCAGCAGCCGCTACAACGATGTCTGCTTTCTTCAGTCTTTCGAGTAGGTTTTTGGTCTTTCTATGAGTGCAAGTGACAGTCGCATTTCTATCTTGAAGTAGTTTTCGGAGAGGTTCGCCCACGAGGGCGCTTCGACCAACAATGATTGCGTCTTTTCCAGCTACATCAATACCAAAATGATCTAATATTGCCAACGATCCTTTTGGGGTACACGGTATTAAACCATTTTCCATGCTATATTCGCCGAGAAGAAGCTTACCCATATTGTGTGGTGTAAGCCCATCTGCGTCCTTTTGTGGAGAAAGTGTTTCAAAGACTTTCTCTTTATCGACGAAATTTGGAAAAGGCAATTGGATAAGTATCCCATGTGTTTCAGGGTCATTGTTTAACTTCATAATAAGATCTAACACTTTCTTATTCCTTGTTTCAGGGGGATGATCAAACATCTTGTGTACTGTAGATTTTATTCCTACTTTTCCGCAGTCTTTTTCCTTTAATGATACATAGACCTGAGAAACAGGATCATCTCCTACAAGAATTGCCGCTAATCCAGGGGTTACACCCTTTTCTTCTTGGAGAATCTTTACATCTTGCCTAACTTCGTCTAAAAGCTGTTGAAACAGTTCTTTGGCACTCATTATCACGGTCAAGAAACATACCTCATAACGTTCAATGCCCCCTTAAACCATCTATTATCTTGTGTTTAAATTATCTCTTGTGCAAAAAATGGTATTCAAATTTTTTCCACATTATCATTTACATCTTGAAAAATGCTATGCCAGTAATCAAAGTTGAGAACAATATCTCGATTACTCTGTTTATTCCAATAGATACCGATATCCAACGTGAAAATGTCTGCTTCCAGTAGTTCAAATTAAGTGTAATTTTTACATACTCAATCAAACAAGTTATTATGGTAAAAGTTATTAGTTTTATATTAAACTGGAATGTTTAACATTTTGAAAAAAAGATTTATCATATTAATTATTGCTGTACCCATAGTGGCCATAAGTATTCCAGTAATAATGCAACTGCAGCTCTATTCGCCAATCACTAATACCCTTATAATTACCGATACAACCACTAAAACTTCCACAACGATCCTAATCAATACTACTACCGTAACATTAACTTCAATTACTACTATTACTCCACAAAATTCACAATCTTCTTCTGAGGTGGTGTCTATTAATTTAGTCTCTGCTGAGGATAACAAGGCAGCTTCATGGAATCATACTCATCTTAAGATTCTTATTAATCTCCAAGAAACATTGAATATTGATACTGATTATCTTGTAGTCGATGCGGTCAATGGAGCTATCGATCAATGGCAAAGATCAATTTCAGAGTTCATTAATATTCATCCCGAATATGCATATCTGGCAGAAATAACTTTTTCCGTTTATGTTCAGGGTGTAAATGACACTTTGTTGCAAGGTGATCCAGAAGTTGAGATTAACTTTGCAAAGAATCTTCCCTCCTCGCTACTAGGCGAAACGAAATTATTGATATCAAGTTTCAATTCTATTAGCACGGCAAAAATCGACATTGCATTGTCGGATCTTAGTTTATTAGGATTGCATAATGTGATAACTCATGAACTAGGACATGTTCTTGGGTTGGAACATAGTTTAATTGAGAGTGATCTAATGTATTATGAAAGAGAAAAAAGCGAAGTTAAAGAACAAAACCTTTGCCCCTCAACGCTCGACATTTATGCACTCGCGCTTCTATATCATTGGATTGAAACCCCATCTTATCATCCATATTACACAACGTCTGTTACGTTACCAGATTCTATTAATCACGTAGTCTTAGCATGTACAAAATAAAATTTGTTTGAATAACATTAAAAATTATTATTATGGTGCGTATCTTGAATAATGAGAAATGTTTAGGTTTTTTCGTTTCTCCTATTACTGCTAACATTGGGCATCATTTTTTATGATCGAGATTCAACAGATCGATCTAATGTTGAGTGGAACGATCAAGAAAATGAGCGAAGTGAGGAAGAATGTTTACAAAAGAATGCTGATCTGCAGAAAAGATACTTTTTAGTGAAGTGGAATACTGTCTTAACAAAAGAGTGGCTCCAGTAATTCTCCTAGAACTTAAAATCAAGTACACCTCAAAAGTGCAACGACTAGTTTGACCCCGGTCAAAAGTAGATTATTCATTCTAAATTCAAAAATAGACCAGACACAATTGAAAAATATTTATTAGCTGAACAAATAACTTAGTGCGGTCGACTTCACGTGGTTAAATCTAAACTAATAGTTGCAGATCCAATAAATGGTAAATCAACAATGTATGAACTGAATGATGACCAGTTCCGAATCTTTAAGGGCTTAAAGATAGGTAGTAAAATAGATGGCTCATCTGTAAATGTTGAAGGGGAGCTAACGATAACTGGCGGCAGTGACCACGGGGGCTTCCCAATGAGAAGTGATGTCTTAGGTGGGGTTAAGAAGTATGTTCTCCTTACAAAAGGAGTTGGATTTAGGTCAAATCAGAAAGGATTAAAACGAAGAAAATTGGTTAGAGGAAACACTATAACAGAAGAAATTTATCAGATAAATACGCTTCTTACAAACAAATCTCAACTGAAGCCTCCAACAACAAAAAAAGAGGTACCTTCTGACATAGATTTAACTTCAAAAGAAAATGAGGCAAAAACTACTAAAAAAGAAGACATATCAAAAATAGAAACAAAGGAAAAACAGGAGAATGAATTGTCTGAAAAAAAATCTAAAACCGTTTCTAAAGATGAAGCAGAGAAAGCTAAACCTACCACTGATGAAGTGAACCCCCCAGTTGTGGAGGCTGGAAAATCTTTAGACAAAAAATCTGTGCCCCCGACCAAAAAGAAAATGAAGACAACCAAGAATCCTGAGAAAACACTTCCTCAAAACGAAAAAGAGAAGTAGATTCCGCAATATTAAATACCCCCTTCTCCTCGTCGTTAATAGATGACCACCAATGCAAGCACCTCACTTCAAAAAAATAGATTACCCCATCAACCTGAAGTTAATGTTGGTGCCATAGGTCACGTGGATCATGGAAAAACTACACTAGTTGAAGGAATAACAGGGGTCTGGACATCTGCACATAGTGAAGAATTGCGGCGTGGAATCACCATTAAGGTGGGATACGCTGACGCAGCATTTTACAAATGCGTAGGATGTGATCCTCCCGAAAACTACTCAACTACTCCATCTTGTCCTAAATGTGGAAAAGAAGCCAAATTATCACGAGTGATTAGTTTTGTAGATACTCCGGGTCACGAAAGTCTCATGGCTATTATGCTCTCAGGTGCAGCTGTTATGAACGGTGCGATTCTAATCATAGCTGCCAATGAAGATGTTCCTCAACCTCAAACACGAGAGCATCTTCTAAGTCTTCAAATGTTAGGTATGAAACATGTTGTGATAGCGCAGAACAAACTAGACCTTGTAAATGATAAAGAAGCTGAAAGAAACTATCGGGCTATCAAGAAGTTTGCAAAGGGAACTGTCGCTGAAAATGCACCCATAATTCCAGTATCGGGTCATCATAAATTGAATATAGATGCTCTCATAGGTGCAATTGAAGAGTATATCCCTACCCCAAAACGACAAACAAAAAAGAAACCACTCATGCAGACTCTCAGATCATTTGATGTGAATCGACCTGGCATGAAAGTCTCCCAAATTTGTGGGGGGGTTATTGGTGGAACCCTTATAGAAGGAGAATTCAATGTTGGTGACGAAATCGCTCTTAAACCTGGTCTCCTAGATGAAGGTACCAAGAAGTACAATCCTATCACAACTACTATCACTAGTTTAGGAACAAGTGTTGGACTTGTAGAGAATGTAAAGACTGGAGGATTAGTTGCTTTAGGGACAACATTGGATCCAACTGTCACAAGAGCAGATAGTCTACTTGGATCTGTGGTTGGTCTTCCAAACGACCTTCCGCTTGTACATAATTCACTCAAGATTGAAACTCAGCTCTTAGATATGGCAGTAGGTGCTCCAGAGATGATCAAAGTTGAAAAGATACGACAAGGTGAAGTTTTACGTTTGAATATCGGAACTGCTGTAACATTAGGGTCAGTTGGTTCCACAAATGGAAATATAATTTCCATCAACCTTAAACGACCCATTTGTGCAGCTCTCGGAACTAGGGTTGCAGTTACTCGACGAATTGCTGATAGATGGCGTCTCATTGGTTCTGGAATAATAATTTAGTCGAGCCGAGTATATTGGAACTACTTTTAGACTCAAGTTTTCTGATATTTGCTGTATCTACCCCATCACAACGAATGGAAGAAATACAAGAATCTCTTGGTAGAGTCGAACTTGTAGTTTTAGATGCTGTATTAAACGAATTACAAAGCTTAAGCCAGAACTCTTCTCCAAAGCTTGCAAAGTATGCTAAGAGTGCTTTGAACTTTGCTGCAGGATTGAAAAAGATTTCATTTGATGAAGGTGAAAATGTTGATGATAAGATAATAAATTGTGCTGTGTCACGAAATGCTTCTGTAGCAACTTTGGATTCTGGTTTGAGGCAGAGACTGAAGGTAGTTGGGGTTGTAGTTGTTTTTCGCCGGGGAAATCTACTGACTGTGGCAAAATCATAGATTCTTTGAAGATGAATCAGCAAAAGGTTCTTAACCATAGCTATATCGTACTCCTTCGTTTAGGGAGTCTTAATTGATTGTTTCAGATAGAACAAAGAAATGATGTTGTCAGAGTTTCTCCAGATAAGTTTGAGAGCAAACTGAAGAAGGTTGCACTTGAAGTTTTGAGAACAAAATATGAAAGTACGATAAACTCTGATATGGGTTACATTATTCAAGTAACTGATGTAGATATGGATCCGGTTGGAAAGATAATTCCTGGTGATGGTGCAAGGTATCATAAGGTTAAGTTTTCAGTTTTATCGTTTTTCCCGACCCTCCAAGAGATAGTTGAAGGTGAGATAGTGGAAATAACTGACTTCGGTGCATTCGTAAGAATAGGTCCTACTGATGCACTGCTCCATCTATCACAGATAACTGATGATTATCTTACAAGTGATGTAAAACAAGGTGTCATTCTAGCAAGCCAAAGTAAACGAACTCTGAAGGTCGGTTCAAAAGTTCGGGTTAGGATAACTGCTGTAAGTCTTGGTCGAGGAGCTTCTATGGGGAAAATAGGGGTCACTTGCAGACAGCCTTTCCTTGGCGCTCTTGAATGGATCGCAGATGATGTATCTAAATCAACAAAAAGCGTTGAAAAAACAAAGAAAGAATAGGTTCTAAAAATGGTCCGTGAATATGCTTGCAGGAAATGTAAGAGCCTAGCGAGTGGGAAAATCTGTCCAACCTGTAACTCTACTGATCTTAGTAAAGATTGGGCTGGCCTAATAATCATACTTGACCCTGAAAAGTCAGAAGTAGCCAAATCGCTAAGCATCTCCAAATCTGGAAGATACGCGCTAAGAGTAAGCTGAGTTTGCTATAGGTAACGCTGAAATATTATTGCCTATCATCATCCTGACGGTTGAAAGTATATCCTCTTCCAGAGAGCCTGCGTAATAGGTTAAAGCATCCTTTAGGTAGACTCATCAAGAACTCAATGGTGAATCCTAGCAATCTCAATATGGAATTTGAATCTAGTTCACTTAGAATAACTGTAGGGGATGCTTCAACTGAAACACTCCTTTCAATGGGTTTCCCCCCCGACATTGAAGTAGTTGATGGCCTTGAAATGAGAAAATTGAGAGATTTGCCTGTATCCAACTATAAAAGCCTGATAAAAGTGAATAATCCACACGGTTGCCTAACCGAAGAAGCCCTACAAGCAGTTTCAGATGCTTTATCTACAAAAATGCCAGTTCGGATACTTGTTGACGGTGAAGAAGATCTTCTTGCACTCCCCATTATGGCATTATATCCAAAAGGTACGATAGTGGTTTATGGTCAACCACACATTGGACTAGTGATAAATCGTATAGACAAAAAAATTCGGAAATCGGTTATCGAGATACTGAATAATATGGGAGTTAATCTGTGATGTGTCTTATTGACAAGGCATTAATATACCGCGGATTTTGGGTTGAGTTCCAAGTGTAATTGAATGGATATCGAGGTTAGAAGTGATAAAGAGAATCTACTTTTTGGTCGTAGGGAAGTAGAGTGTATATTTAGAGGATCATACGGGCATTTCTCTCGTATTGATGCTGTACAAGCTTTATCTAAGAAGATTAAGACTACCCATCAGAATGTGTTTGTCATTTCTATCCATGGGCAATCAGGTTCGCGTGATGCTGAAGGCTTGTTTTATATCTATGATGATGAGAACAACGCAAAGAAAGATATTCCTGATTATATCTTGACTAGAAATAAGCCGAAGGCATCTAAACCAGAAAAATCTGAAACTTCTTCTAAAGCTGATGAAGCAGAGAAAGCTAAACCTACCACTGATGAAGAAGTAAAATCCCCAGTTGTGGAGGCTGGAAAACCTTCAGAACAAAAATCTGAAACCAAACTCGTAACCGAATCACCTAAAATGCTAAACGATGAAAAAGCAAATTCGCAGGAAAAACCCGAAAAACCACTTGAAACTAAAGAGTAATGGAAGGAAAAACTATGTCTGAAAAACCAACTATTGAAGCAGAGAAGGTAGAAAAAACATCGGCTGATATTGAACCAGTTAAAAAATCTCCCAAAGAGAGACTAATGAAAAAGAAGAAATTCAGTCCACAAATATGGAAGTTCTATAAGATTGATGGAGATAAACTACAAAAGTTAAAGAAGGACTGTCCACGTTGCGGAAAAGGCGTGGTACTCGCTAACCATAAAGATCGAGAAACATGCGGCAAATGTGGTTATACTCAATTTAAAAAAATAGATTGAAAATTATTATAGCGCTCGTTCCTTAATTATTTCCCTAACTCCTGCAGCAACGTTAGGCGCTAGTATGGGTTGAAATGGAGCAAGATATTTTAATTTAAGAGACTTTTTCACAGAATCTTTTGTCCCATATTCTAAGTATCCAACTAAAAATTCGTTTACTAATTGCTTTGCGGCATCAACATCCATAGTGAGTTTTGATGAATAATAGATGAATTCTGCAATATCCCATCCCGTATCACCATTCTTGGTGGCTTGTTCAAGATCAATTAAAAATATTTTATCTTTGGATAGAATCGAATTGCTTGGTTTAGTGTCACCAAGTGTGTATCCAGATCTATGTACCTTTCCTAATTCTTCTCCGTAACTTTTAATAAATTTCAACATATCCTTTTCTCCATTGAATACTTTTGAAATTATCCCCCCCAAATCTGAACCTTCGATGAATTCAGTTACGAGTATTTTTTGATTAAATGCTACTAACAAAACCTTTGGTGTATTCAGCCCAAGTTCTCTAAACTTTTTCAATGAAGAGTACTCTCTCGAAAGCCTAGATATTGGATTCATGTCGAACCGCTTTGACATCAACGCCCAGATGTTCAGGGCGACCCACTTTACTGCTTTTATGTCCGCAAATCTTTTTACAACGAACTTTACTTTGTGTTCTTTATCTCTTGCAGAATATACTTTTGAAGTGGAATACACATCACCGATATTATCCTTGCTAGTGATAATTTCTCCTACTAACTGAAAATGATCCAAAACTTTCTCTAACCACTCTTCTTCCCCGGCTATGAGAATCCCTTCATCTATCTCCCAGAGGCTCTTTGGATTTCTTATTAATTCGGGGACCTCGTACCCCTTCCTAACCCTCGATATTTTTGACATTACTTCTTTACTTATGATCTCAAGACCAACTCTTCCAGCATATCCGTGAACAGCATATTGGGTTAGGCCTCTTTGGGTATATTTGATCATTCCTGAAAGCATAGTAGTCCACCGTTTCGATTTGTTATCTTTGATTCTTACAAATCCATTCTCTAATGTAATCAACCCATCAATTTCTAGATCTTTCAATGCATCAAGAAATCCTTGGCATGCTGCTTTTGCGTTTTCTACTATTATATCTCCTCCATAGGTTTTGGCATAGCTATAAAGTACAGGTGGATAAACTGAAGCCCGTTTCTTGAGTTTATCGTACAAGAAGTATTCTATCGGGATCAGTATTTCTTGAGAAAATTCACCAAGAGAAGATCCGATATCATTTAGTGTTTCAACTATCACCCTCTTTTTTATAATGTTTTCAACTTCATTGAAGAAGTTTTTCCCATCCAAAGCCAAATATATGTTGAGTAATCGACCTGCAACAAATTCTCCAAGAAATGCCTTTTGAGCATCAGCTAGTAATGTCTCTTTATCGACAAGGAGTGCTGATATTTCCATTTCTCCCTTGATATAACGATATTTTACTTTTGGGCCATAATCCTCTAACACAACAATGATATCATAATCGCTATCTTCAGTTGCATAATTAGCTACTTGAGACCCATATGCTGCAACGCCAACAATTTTTTTTTCGGCTGATATATCATTCGATATCTTGAGTAATGTTTCTTTTTCAGCTTTGTTGAGTGTTCCTTTTTTACCTTGTTTATTATGCATTAGATGTTGTCCTTATCCTTTCAAGTTCTTCAAGCTTATTCTTTAGCAACGGATCAAAATTTGTTCTAAGGATTGAAGCAATTGGTATTCTAACAACATTTGCATCTGGAGATAAGGTTACAGAGGGGAGATCTTTCTTTACCCATTTTCTTAAGGTATTATTATTCAACCGATCATCTACCAGCCCATCAAGAAACCTACTATTGATCAGTCTAACTAATCCTCTATCTTGGAAAAGCCATTTAGGTTCGTATAATCTCTCGTAATCTGAGTAGATAGTTTCATGTAATGTGCCTACAGTTTCATCTGAAAGAATATCTAAAGTAGTAAATTTCCTTACAAGTTCCACATAATGCATGAATTCGTGTGCCAAAACAGCTTGTATTGTTCCCTTCAATCCAAATGCGACTAATGGTGCCGAAAGCTCTACAGAAATAAGAAGACCAGCAGGTCCTTCTTCTGGAATAACTCGTGCGTAAATTACTCCCCTTTGTCCCAGCTCAACCTCACTTTCCGAAAAGAGTATCATTGGCCTAATATTGTATGGTGGATAAGTAATTCCTGAAGCCTTCTCGATTCTGGAAATCCCATCATTAACATATTTGACTCGTGTCTTGATTTTCTTCACTATACTTTTAGGAAGAGCATTAATATTTTCCGGGGTTTCAAGACTGAACATTGGGTAAAAGCGTCTCCCTCCATATCTAAATCTTCTTCTGTAAAAGATTTTTCTAAGTTGAATTAATCCTTGGCAATTAAAAAACTACCCTTTGGCCTGAGAAAGGATGTTTGCGTAAAAATATGTTTTTGGTACCTTATCTGTGGTGTCCTTCAACCCAAACTCGTTATTGTAACCTTAAATACCTGTACCAATACAAAAAAATAAACTAGAATGCCCTCCAAAATGATGATAACTGCTATGATCTTTGGAATTGCAGCGGTGCTTCTAGGCGTTTTTCATGGCTACTTTGAAACACAGCAAGGTAGTGTTGCACCTTCAAGCATCTTCATTAATGCTATTGGTGGAACAGATTGCGAACCTAACTGTTTTCCTGCTATGACCATAATCCCTAATTTCTTGGTCGCAGGAATTGTCACAATTTTAGTAGGTACCGTAATGTTTGGATGGGTAATTTTCAGGCTGAAGGATAAAAAGGGTGGTATAGGTTTGATTGTCCTTTCACTTATTTTTCTTCTTACGGGTGGAGGTTATCTTGCACCGATCCTTAGTACTATCGGTGGTGTATTGGGGATATTCATTAAGAAAGAATGAGCTTTTTTTTACACTTAATTAAGAGGAGTGTCAATAGCTACCTTTTAATCTCTGTCGGATAGAAAATTGAGGCAGTAATTTGAAGAAGAAATTTGACCAATATGCAGTTAAAGATGGCCTATCCATTTCGTTTAGGGATGAGCAAATCACACTTGAAAATATCAGTGAAGATTCGTATGTATATCGGCGTAAACATAAAGACGAGACCATTTCAAAAACGATATTTTCTTCAAAAAAAGGGGAAGTTAAGCTTGCTATCTATCCTGTCCGTCCCATTCAGATGCCTCGGCAGTTGGCCCACAATATCATGGTCAAACTTAATCCTCCCATAACACTTCCTCCCAACTCTCATGTTACTCATCATCTGACTATGCCAATCGAGATAGGCGTTTTCACAATCAGTAAAAAAAGTAACTACATGATTGATGCATTCTCTTTATCATTCCCCAAATATGTGCTATATGGACAACCCAATATGGGGTATATCTGCAGACTTCACAACTCAATTATGTCTTCGAAAGAAAAGACTATGCAATATGAGGAAGCAGCAGTAATAATGAAGTTTCAGAATAAAAGCCCAAACTGGACTACTGTCAACAAAATAGTTATGGATGCCTATATGGTTGACCTCTATCTTGATGGTGACACAGTCTATCTTGAGGATTCCAATTTGGTGATTGAAGACGATGACGTTGCCTCACTATTTCTAAACAACAAACCTCCATTACGTGGCCTAAAGGAGGTACCTGTTGCTGCTGAAACTGTAAAGAAATTCCGGATAGACATCTTGGAGCGTACTGGTTTCGGTGTTGCAGGTAAATTCATAATGGAGCACGGGTACTAATGGACTGGATAAACACCATTATTCCTGGTCTTAATTTCACAGCAGGGCAACTGTTGTTTGCTCTTATTGTTATCGTAGTAGGTATTTTGATTGGTAGACTTGCTAGAATGACATCTAGCAGAGTTCTTTCATCCGTTATGTCTGAAAATACTTCAAATCTAGTTCAACGAATAATATATTACTCCACGATTATCGTGGCAACACTAGCTGCTCTTTCATATTTGGGTATTGATTTTACAGGTGCGTTACTTGCAGGTGGAATACTTGGTATAGTAATTGGTTTTGCAACTCAATCGGTAGTTGCTAATCTGATATCAGGAATTTTTTTACAGATAGATAAACCGGTTTCAATTGGTGATCCAATTGGAATAATTGATGAGCATCTATATGGGGTTATTCTTGAAATAAACATCTTGTCCACAAGTATACGAACATTCGATGGAGTGAATCTTAGAATCCCTAATGAGAGATTATTCACATCAAAAATACATAACTTTTCTAAATATGTTGCTCGTAGGGTCGTCATAACTGTAGGCATTGCATATCAAGAGGATATACAAAACGCAATAGATATGATTATAAAAATGCTGAACGAAAACTCACTAGTTTTGGCCGAACCAGCTCCACTTGTTTACGTGGATGAACTCGCCGATTCTTCGGTAAATCTCTCAGTCCGAGCGTGGGCTCCTTCTACTGTCTGGTTTGAGGTTCGAACTCAGATAGTTCAGCAGATCAAAAATATCTTGGATGAGTCCGGTATAGAGATACCGTTTCCACAACGAGTCCTTTGGCAAGGTGACTCTCAGGCTTAAAGTTGGATGAATCGCAAAGAGTTGTGGTTAAAGTATTTGTGAAACTGTCTAATCTAATTGGTTTTTTCAGTGAATGATGGATCTAGCGAAATCGTCTTCATCTCTATGAAAGTTTCGGTTCGAACGACTCCTTCTATTTGTCCTATGTTACCTGTTATTGATTTGTGTAGGTCATCCAGTGATTGTGCCATTATTTCTATTATGATATCAAATCTACCTGTTACCTCTTGAATTAATCTTGTTTCTGGAAACATTTTGATTTCCACAAGTATATTATTTCTATGCTTGATATCAGTGTTCAAACCTACAAGTGCTTTCATTGTGTATCCTAAGCTTTCCTCATTCACTACTACTGTAAACTTTTTGATGAGATTTCTACGTATAAGTCTCTTAATTCGGCTGTAGCATACAGAAGGATTCACATTTATTTTTTCGCTTAGTTTGGGTACAGAGATGCTGGCATCCTTAACAAGTGATTCTAGGATTTTTCTATCAATATCATCAATTTTTACCATTTTTATCTACTTGTGCCTCTAACTGGACTTAAATGTTGTTAATAAATATAAATATCATATTATTAATTCGATAAAAACTATTTTGTAACTGAAAATGATAGCTAATTTGATTATATGTACCCTTTTGTAACTAATAGTTCCGCAACTAGCACTGCACCTTTGGCTGCGCCCATCTTTGTATTGTGAGTAACCAGAAGGTATTTCACTCCATTTTTTAGTACATCATCTACTCTTATTCGACCAATTGTTGTGGCCATCCCACCATATGCATCACGGTCAAGACGGGGTTGTGGTCTATAGGGATCTTCTTGCACAACTATGAATTTCTTGGGTGCAGATGGTAATCCTTTATCTGCAAGAATTCCACTGTATTTTTCTAATGCTTCTTTGATTCCTTTAATACTGCACTTTTCTTTGGTGGATATGAAAACACTTTCTGTATGACCATCTAAAACATTTGCTCGTGTACATGTGCAACTAATGTTAAAATTAGCTGGTTTAACCCCTTTCTCGTTTAGTGTCCCTAGAATCTTTCGAGTTTCCTTCTGAACCTTCTGTTCCTCATTTGGAATAAATGGTATGATATTGTCTGTTATATCTAATGCTGCTACTCCTGGGCTTCTTCCTGCTCCAGAAACTGCTTGCATAGACGTCATCATTACACTCATAAGTCCAAATGTATCGTTTATTGGTTTTAGACTAATTGCAAGTCCCGTTGTTGTGCAATTTGGGATTGGAATGATGAATCCGTTCCATTCTCTTTTTTTCTTCTGAATCTCCAGGAGTGGTATGTGATCAGAATTTATCCCAGGAATAATTATTGGTATGTCAGAATCATATCTAAAGGCTGATGCAGTGCTGATCACTGGGCTCTCTTTTGCAAATTTAGGCTCTAATGTTTTTGCCTGATCCGATTCAATAGCTGTAAAGATAACATCAAACTTTGATGGATCTAAGTTCGCTGCATCTTCAACTTTCTTATCGAGAAATTTTTCAGGTGGTTCTTCATCTACGTACCAGCGTAGTGCATTTGTTATTGGGTCCCGAATGGCTTCTTCATATTTCTTCCCTGCTGATCTTTCTGATGCTGCCAGGGCTGTAACTTCTAGCCAAGGGTGATTCTTTAATGCAGCAAGGAACTGTTGTCCTACTATACCTGTCGCGCCCACTATTGCTGTCTTCTTCATCTAATCTGTTCATCTCACTTTAGATCTTTTATATAAAAATATGTAAGTATCTAGTTAGCCGCGATATTTATTAGGATTTACCCATTCGGAACTCTTCGTGAATCGCCTTTACTGCTTTTTCGCAGTTCTTCTCTTTCACAACTACCGAAATATTTAGTTCTGAGGAACCTTGTGCAATCATTCGGATATTAATTTCTTTTTCGGCTACTGCTTTAAAGACTCGAGCAGCTACCCCTTGTGATCCCTGCATTCCGGCGCCTACTATCGCTATTACGCCTACATCATCTTCTGCATTAACTCGATTTACAAAGCCTCTGCCTAAAAGTGATATTTCTAGTGTATTTACTGCCTTTTCAAGATGTTTTCTCCGGATTACTAAGCTAATATTTGCTTCGGAGACACTTTGTGATATCATAAGAATATTTATCCCTTCTCGTGCAAATGTACCAAAGACCTTTGCTGCTATACCTGGTTTCCCAACCATGCTTGCGCCTCCTATGTTTACCATTGCTACATCTTTTATGAGGGCTACCGATTTTGCTACTTCTCCTTTATCGACACTTTGCTCATTAGAAATCAATGTATCTGGACCTGATAGATTGAATGTATTCTTAACCCTGACAGATATCTTGTTTTCTTGAGCTGGCTCCAATGCTCTAGGATGTAGCGCTTTTGCTCCAAAGACCGTCATCTCTAAAGCTTCTGAATAACTGAGTTGAGGTATTGTTTTTGCATTTGGCATTACCTTCGGATCTGTGGTCATTATGCCATCCACATCTGTGCATATCCATACTTCGTCAACCGATAGGGCTGCTCCTAGAATGGTTGCAGTAAAATCTGATCCCCCTCTTCCAAGGGTTGTAATATTGCCAGTCTGTGTTTTAGCCATAAAGCCGGTTACAACCGGGACAATACCTTTGCTCAGTAAGGGTTGAAGGGTTTTAGATATTTTCATCTTGGTAATGCTCATTAATGGATTAGCTTCTCCATATTCTTCATCTGTCACTATTCCCGCCTCAGCACCATCGAAATGCTTCGCATTTACTCTGGTATCTTTGAGTGCTCCTGTGACCACAAGAACCGATAGTCTCTCTCCGAATGATAGAATCAGATCTCTTGACCGTGAAGTTATCTCTGTTAATGCACTAATTCCCTCAAGAAGCCTTCTTAATTCATCTAACGTAGATGAAATGCTTTCAAGAACTTCATTTTTTATCTTTGTGTCTTTTATTGAATTCATGGAAATATTTGTGTGTAACCCACTCAATTTCTCTAATTCAATTGCTATTTTTTCTGAACTGCCTGCCTTAGCTTGCTCGCTTAATCTAACTAGCGAATTTGTTACCCCGCTGAGAGCTGATACAACAATTGTTATCTGATTATGATTTGAATGGTTCTTCACGATTTTTGCTACTTTTCTTATTTTATCTGCAGAGCCTAACGATGTGCCTCCGAACTTCATAATTAATTTCAATTTTCGAACTCTCCTACATATTTTCTCTTATATCCAGCAAATCTCTGAGAATCGCGCTTGCAGTTTCTGGGCCTCCTGCTCCTTTTCCAATTATTATCTCATCTCCTGCAAATTCGGAGTGAAACTTAACTCCGTTTAAAGTTCCCCCTATGCAGAGAGGGTCACTTATCTTTAATTCAGCAGGTTCTACTTTCATTTTTTTATTTATCCTTCCAATTAGTTTGATAGCGAATCCTCGTTTTGAAGCTTCTTTTAGGTCTTCAGGTTTGATGTCACGTATTCCTTTTACAGAGATATCTTTCAAGGTTATCTTTTTGTCGGTAAACCAATTAGCCATAATTGTAAGTTTTGCTGCTGCATCTAACCCATCTACATCTAATGAAGGGTCAGCTTCTGCGTACCCTTTATCTTGTGCTTCACTCAAGGCTTCTTCGAAAGTTGAACCATGCTTTTCCATTTCTGTGAGCATGTAATTGGTTGACCCATTCAATATGCCTTCTATAGATATTAACCTATCAAACGATAAACACTTCCTTCCAAAATCTAGAATTGGTGTTCCGCCACCTACTGTCCCACTAAACCGTAAATGTACACCGTTGTATGCTGCCATTTCTGTGAGTGCTGGAAGTGCCAGTGCCAAGGGCCCTTTATTCACGGTTACTACGTGCTTTCCGGACTTCAGAGATTCTTCTATATGTGACATGCCTGGTTCCCCTGTTTCCAAGTTTGTCGGTGTTGCTTCGATTACCACCTCTGCATCGAAATTGTCTATGATATCTTGTGCAGATTTTCCGGGTATTCCATATTCAGGACTTGATGCAACAGTCCCAAATTTCTTTTTGATAAATTCAACCTTCTCAAGATCAAGGCCTTTAGTATTCAATGCTGATCCGCCATTATCCACAATGGCTACTACCCTTGGATGCATACCGTGCCTTTCAAGAATCTCCTGCTTCCTTATGGTAAGTATCTTGGTAAGGCTCTGCGCCACCACTCCATACCCTATTAGGATTAGTCTCATCGCTATTCAGTATCTCGTATCAAATCTTAGATGTATTTTGCCTTTACCCTTGTTTAAATCATTAATATGCCGCAAGACTAATAATCATATACCTGATTCCATATGTTGAAAGTTCAGGTCTCTGATTAATTATGAATTATCTGAAATGTATTGAATGTGATGCCACTTATGATATTGATGAAATCATCTACAAATGTGGAAAATGCGACGGAATACTTGAAGTTGTAACTGACCTTGATGAAGTAAGTAAAAAAATAAGTACAAACAAATGGAAAGGTACATCTCTTTCAGTATGGCGATACGCTGATTTTCTCCCAATAAAAGATAGAATGAACATAGTTACTCTAAACGAAGGTGGTACTGGACTTCACAGGTGTAAACGACTTGCTGAAAAGATTGGATTGAACAAACTTTTCATTAAATTTGAAGGAGAAAACCCTACTGGTTCCTTCAAAGATCGTGGAATGACTGTTGGTATCAGCAAAGCTCGAGAGCTTGGAGTAAGTATCGTGATATGTGCTTCTACAGGAAATACATCTGCATCTCTTTCAGCATATGCTGCTAAGTCTGGAATGCAGTGTATAGTTCTGGTACCAGCTGGAAAAATAGGAGTAGGAAAACTTGCTCAAGCTATAGCTCATGGAGCTAGGTTAGTTCAAGTGCAAGGTAACTTTGATGATTCTCTTGATATGGTATTACAACTATGCGAGAGAAACAATCAGATATACCTTCTTAACTCCATAAACCCATTTAGAATAGAAGGCCAGAAAACTTTAGCTTTTGAAGTGGTTGAGCAATTAGGTGTTCCTCCTGACTGTATGATAATGCCTGTGGGTAATGCTGGGAATATAAGTGCTGCTTGGAAAGGATTTAATGAGTTTGAAGCGGTTGGTTTAGCTGAAACTAAGCCTCGGATGATAGCGGTGCAAGCGGAAGGAGCCTCTCCCATAGTCAACGCGTATCGAAAGAAGGCTCTGACCATAGAGCCTATATTGTCTCCAGAAACTGTTGCAACAGCTATTCGAATTGGCAATCCAGTAAGTTGGATGAAAGCACTAAACGCAATATATGATTCTACTGGATACGCTGAGACAGTGACCGATCAAGAGATTCTTGATGCTCAACGTTTATTGGCGCAGAACGAAGGGATATTTGCAGAACCAGCAAGTGCTACGCCTATCGCATCATTAAGGAATCTTATGGATGAAGGTGTGATTGATAAATCAGACTCAATTGTTTGTGTCGCGACAGGTCATGGTCTAAAAGATGCTGATGTTATCACACGTGTTTTTGGGAAACCTGTTGAAGTAGAAGCTGATATAGGTAAAATAGAAAAATCCCTAAATCTCTTAGTCAAATACGATAGATGGTTAGAATAATATCTAGACAATAGACACTAATTACTCCGGTTGTTCTTTTTTTAATATATTATGATTAAACGTTTGTATTAATATTATATTTATGCCATCTTATTGTGTCTAAACTCATATCCACTGTTACGGGTGGTCCTTCGTATTCATCAAGAGACATGGGCTTAACATTTGGGCTTGTCATTTTTGCTAACTCATACATAGATATTTTTTTGTCACCCACAATATGTACTATACCTTTTAAATTTGCATCTATGACATCTTTCACACCTTTAGCAACCCCTTCAGCAAAAAGATAAGTGCCAAACCTATCTGCAAAGGCCTTTGGATACCTCCAGGGTTCATTTCCTACAAAGTTCGTTCGAATAATGAGTTGATTTAGTGTAGTTATCTTTGTTTCACCAATATATTTAGTGAATGCATAGAAGTTTTTTGGGTAAGGTAGGTCTTTTTCGTTATACATTCCTTTTGTACCTTGGAACACACAGGCTGTGCTTATGTAAATAAAATATATTTCTGGGTTGATCTTAAATGCTGCATCTACAAGGTTTTTTGTTCCATTAACATTGCTTTTCCAAGCTTCTAGTTTATTATCTTCGCAAGGCCGAACACTGGTTAAAGCTGCTGCATGAATGATGGTTGTAATATCGGAGTGTTTTTGGAAATATCTGAATACGTCATCTCTTTCACCAACATCTAATTCTTTATGAGATGGACTTAGTGAATCTGGAAATACTTTTTTTAGCTGTTTTCCTAGTACTCCTTTGCTGCCTGTTAAAAATATTGTCATGTTATTCACTTGAAAATAGGTCCTTGAGTATAGACTTTTCTTTGTATCTCTTCAGATTCAAATAAAGATTTGTAGTTACTGTATATGCTATTCTTATAATTCTTTATTTTTCCTTCTTCAAATGTTTTATGTATCTCTTTAATTGTTTCAATAATATTTCTCTTTGGCGAAAATCCCTCTTTATTGAATTTTTCACCTGACACTATATAGTCCCTTTTATCTATGATAGTTTTTGAATACTCAACTTTAACAGGTATCTGCTTTTGTACCATAAATGCTGCGTCTTCAATTTTTATATTCTCACCAACAACATTGTATATCCCTGATAAATTCCTTTCAATAGCTAGTATGAATGCTTCTGCTGCATCTTTAACATGTAGGAATGGTCTATACTGATCACCTCCAAAAATCGTAAGCTTCTCATTGTTTGAAGCTTGAGCTGCAAAAAGATTTATTGCTAAATCAAATCTCATACGTTTAGATAATCCAAAAAGTGTTGATAGTCTAAGTATAGTTGGTTTCTTGAATGCTTCAAATATAGCTTTTTCTGATAATAGCTTTGTTTCACCATAAAGATCTACTGGTTTAACAATAGATTTTTCAGTAAGTTTTTTCGCAGGTTGTGCGCCATATACTGTGCATGTACTTGCAAATATGAACTTCTTAATCTCATAGAGTTTAGCAAGGTCCGCCAAGTTTCTTGAGGCAAGATAATTTATCTCTTTAGTGGTTCTTGAATCTAATTTTGAAGCTGGTTCTCCTACTAAAGATGCAAGATGTATTACTGCATCAATATCACTCATACATTTAACGACCGTCCTCATGTCTCTAATATCGTCCTCTACGAGTTCAAAATTTGGATTATTGACAATATCTTTGATAGGATTTATTCCATATAGCAAATTATCTAAAACTCTGACATGATATCCCCGTTTAATCAATTCAGCAACCAATATGGATCCAAGATACCCTGCGCCTCCTGTAACCAATAATCTTAATTTTTCATTTTTCAAAAAATAAAAACTACTTTTTTTTCTATAGTGAATTGTTTATCCATTTGTATTGATAATTTTTTTATTATCTTCCCTTGACCGTCCATACATCTCCATATGTGTCTGGTGGGAGTCTTTCATCATCAGGTTTTTCTCTATCAAACGATTCGCTTGATATTCCTATTAGGAATGTTTCATCATTAAGTGACATCCAACCATTATATATGCCCGTCGGGATTATCAGAACACTAGGATGATTTGGGCTTAGGATGTATTTGTCTATCTGCTTGTATGTTTCGCTATCTTTTCTATCATCAACTAGAACGAACTTTGCCGCGCCTTTTGGAACAAAAAAGCACTTCCACTCCTTAAAATGTTTATGAAAACCTCTGATCACGCCTTTACTAAAATTTTCGGTAATGTAAATTCTTGATATAGTCGGCATAATTTCATCTGTGGCCTGGATTATCTGTGTTAGGCATCCTCGATCATCCACATAGCAATTGATAGGGATGTTCTTAACATCATCAATCAATCAAATATCACTTCTCCGCTATGATGCTCTTATCTCTGACATATGAATCTTCAGTAGCAAGAATCACATATTATTTCACGGTATAATTAATGATAATTATTCTCTGATGGATGATTTGAATTATAAATTAGGAAAAGTTTTTCTATCTATTGATGAGGGTAAAATCAGAGTGTAAATGAAGGTAATGACAATACTGGGGATAAGACCTGACTGGATAATGATGTGTAAGGTGATCGAAAGACTCGATAGAGATTTTGAACATATCTTGGTGCATTCTGGTCAACACTACTCATACAAACTCGATAAGATATTCTTCGACGAGCTTGGTGTAAGAGAACCAGACTACCATCTAGCTATTGGTTCAAAAACACAGGGCCAACAGGTTGGGCAACTCATGATGGAGTCAGAGAAGGTGATGTTAAAAGAGAAGCCTGATTTGGTTCTAACGTTTAGTGATGCAAATCCGTCAATGGCTGCAATCTCGGCTACAAAGATTCACATACAGACGGCACATATTGAAGCAGGTATGCGAAGCTACGACTGGAGGATGCCTGAAGAGAAGAATAGGCGGGTGGTAGACAGTTTTTCAGACTACTTCTTTACTCCTACTGAAATATCATTCAACACACTTCTTTCCGAAGGTGTCGCAAAAGAGAAGATTTACTTGGTGAGCAAGACCAATATAGATGTTCTACTTTTCTTCAAGCATAAGATAGATAATTCGACAATCTTGGAAACAGCAGATCTTGTTCCAAAAGAATATTTCCTCTTTGAGATGCATAGACCTGAAAATATTAATGATAAGATAGTCTTAGGCAATATTCTGAAATCTCTAGATGTGATCTATAAAAAATATGGGTGTAAGATTATAGCTCCTTTGCATCCAAGAGCTGTAGATGGCATAAAAAGGCATGGCTTTAAGATTCCTAATGGGGTTCATGTTATAGATCTAGTGGGCTACTTCGATTTCAATAAGTTGGAGAAACATGCTTTATGTACAGTGGCTGACAGCGGAACAACACAGGAAGAGTGTTGTATGTATAGAACACCTCACGTCACTATTAGGATAAGTACCGAGAGACCTGAGACGGCTGAAATCGGCTCAAATATAGTTGTAGGGGATTTGAAAAGTGAGAATATATTGAATGCTGTGGAAACCATGCTTAATCGAAATACAAATTGGCCCATACCATACTGGCCGGGTGCATCCAATAAGATTGTGGATACCCTTCTAGATATCGAGGACGAGATAGTTACGCCTAAGATGTGGTGGAATAACAAACCTATAAGTTATGAACTGAAAAGGAAAGTGGTTTGATGAAGCAACAAATAATAGGGTTAGGTGTCGTTGGAAGAGCTACTTTCGACGGTTTCATAAGGTTAGGCTACAATATGGTAGGATCCGATGCGTCTGATGATGTTGTAAACAATCTTATCCAAGAAAATTACCCTGTATCCACGAATATAACGGATGCTGATATCTACTGGATATGTACCCCAGAGGGAGTAGTTGAAGATGTAATAAAAAGTTTGAAGAATAATTTCGAAGAATTTGGAGAGCGTTCTTCCATGAAAGGTTCGAGGATAGTGGTAATACGAAGTACTGTTCTGCCTGGAACAACTGATGCTCTATCTGAGAAATACGGATTGAGGATATGCCACAATCCTGAATTCCTAAGAGAGAAAATGGCTACTTGGGAGTTTATGAACCCTGACTATATCCTCATCGGAGAAAGTGATTCCGAGGCTGGAGCGATTCTTGAAGATATCTGCAAGCCTTTTCAAGTCCCGATTGTCCGGGTAGACCCCAAGGTGAGTGAGATGGTGAAGTTCGCTCATAACTGTCATGCAGCTACCCAGATAAGTTACTGGAATGAAATTTCAGAGATATGTCGACGAACGGGTGTCAATAGTCATCAAATAGGGAAGATAGCTTCTTTGAGCAGATGGATTCCATCTTACGGCGCATCGATGCACGGTAAATCCTATGGGTTACATTGTCTACCAAAGGATCTTGACCATTTTCTAGGTTTTGTTGAGAGTAAACACTATAATCCTTCTCTTTTGAAGGTTGTTAAAGAAGTAAATGATAAGATGCGGGTGTACGGTACTAGCCAATGAATGTATCAGTATTTAATATAGTAAGCGATGCTCTAGATATGTTGAAGTTCTCTTCTAGCTTGGCTCTGAAAAATGCTGGACAAAAGGTCGATTATATTGTCATATGCTGGAAACCTAGGGAAGACGTCTTGAATTGGATTAAAGATAATAATTTTGAATATCATCTTTATCAGACGAACAACAATTTAAATTTCATACAGAATCTCAGAAATTGTTTCAACCTTGGATTCGAAAAATGTTTCGAGAGAAATGATTACGCTTGTGGCATAAACACTGATATGGCATTTTATGATAATTGGCTTGTAAACTTGGTGAAGTATGCTGAGGAAGACCGGATAATCAACTGCAATCAGATAGAACCAGGTGTACACAAAAGTCTTCATACCACAAAGAACTTTGGTGTTACGATTGAAGGAAAATTTGATATGGAAGGCTTTAACAACTTCTGCTCCGAAATATATCAAGACAAGCTTCTAACTGAAGAAGAATGGGGCCGACGTGCAGACGCCACACCCCACCTTATGCATCGAAATGTTTGGAAACATTTTGGACCATGGCAGGTTAAGATAGTTGCGGATATAGCATTCTTCGACAAAGCCAAGGCAGGTGGTATTCATAATATGAAGAGCCTAGGGAGTATGGTGTATCATTACGGGGCAGTCGAGACTAAAAGGGTTGAAGATAAGCAACCGATATTGAGGCTTCGTAAAGGGATCCGACATAATCTTCGTGGGTTACGTGACAAGTATTTGAAGTGATTAACATAAGTGAAGGTTCTAATTACCGGCGGTAGTGGATTTATCGGGAACCATCTTGCTAGAAGGTTAATTGATGAAGGTCACCAAATAAATATTCTAGACACCCATCCATCTAATATTGAGAATTGTAACTTCATAGCTAAAGATATTAAAAATCTCGATGATGTTGAAGACGCCGTCAATGGCTGTGATATTGTCTGTCATTTGGCTGCAAAAGTTTCCGTAATAAAAACCGAACAAGATCCCATTGGGACATATTATATCAACACCGTTGGAACAACCAATGTCTTAGCAGCCTGTTTAAAGTATAACATTTCAAAAATATTTTTTACTTCATCCTCGGAAGTATATGGTAATCCAGAAAAAATTCCTATCACAGAAAACGGGAAACTGAATCCGGTATCCACCTATGGCCGCTCAAAAATTGCAGCTGAGAAGCTGATAGAACTTTCTGAATTGAAATACTCAATAGTGCGTTTGTTTAATGTTTATGGTGGAGGACAAAGAACAGATTTTGTCATACCTAAATTCATACATTTAGCATTGAATGATAAACCAATCACAATTTATGGAGAAGGGGAACAGGTGAGAAGCTTTTGTCACGTTTCAGACATCGTAGACGGTATTCTTCTTGCAATGTTTGAGTCAAGTAGTATAGATCAGGTTTTTAATATTGGGAATGATCAGGAACCATTGACAATGCTTGAGCTTGCAGATAAAATCTTTCGTTTGATAGATAAACCTTCAAAACTGGATTTTGTTGGTTTTCCCGACAGGACTGCTAATAGAGAAATATATCGAAGAATACCAGATATAAATAAAGCTAAAAAACTACTCAAATATAACCCTAAAATATCGTTGGATGAAGGGTTGATGGATGTGATAAAATGGTGGAGATTGAGAGTATAGGATTCCTGCTTGATCGACTAGTAATAGCTAACATAAAGATCAACAGATGGACAAGTGAGGGTGCAGATGGAATTAAGGTAGCATCCACCGATAAAGAGCGTATCGCTCTAAGGGAATCTATCGATAGAAAATTGATAGAATCTATCCGATCTGGAGAATACCATTATCATGTTGAAGAGAGGACTTATCCTATTACTCCTGAGAAACTTTTAGGTGAGGGTATAGGGGATATTCTGGAGAGATTAATCACTGCGAATTTAAATTTAAGTAACTGGAACCATGCCGTTATAGAAGAAGAGAAGAAAGAGAACCCTGATTTGAAAAAGATGCTGGATTTAGATAGAAATCTTAGAGCAACCAATGAAGATAGAGTTGCTGCGAAGAATGCTATTGACAAAAAACTAAAAGAACTTATCGAAAAATCACGGTAAGGAACTATTATTACATTGGAATGGATATGTCTTCAATCCAAGGTGCCATTAACCTAAAAATTAATTAAGTGACGATATGGCTATGCCGTCAGGTCCACTGCCCACTTCTATAGTTCCTACTACTATGAGATCATCAAGATCGATTATTGATATGTAGTCAGCCCCCAAATTTGAAACGTAGGCGAGGTTTTCACTTGGGTGGAACGCAATCATTATTGGTCTGGGACCTACCTGTAGTGTAGCCAGAACTTCGTTTGTAGTGACATCCAAAATTGAAACTTCTTTAGTATCGAAATGTGATACAAGGATAAATCTTTGATCCGGTGTAATTGATATACGAATTGGTCTTCCACCAATTCCATGTATCGTATCTATAATGCGTCTAGTATCCGTATCAATAATAGATATTGTCTCAGAATCTTGGTTAGCAACATAAAGAACTTTTCCGTCTAGACTCAATGCTAATCCCTCTGGTCCTTCATCAACATCTATGGTGTCTACAACAGTGTTACTTGAAATATCTAAAACCGAAATCGAGTTAGACGCCATGTTTGTAACATAAGCGAATGTATCGGTAGAATCTATCACTATCATATGAGGTGCAATACCAACATTAATGGCTTCAATTCTTTCATTGTTTTCAGTATCGAACATCCAGACCTGCTGAGGATTATCTACCGTTACATAGAGATACTTTCCATCTTGGGTTAATGCCAACCCATGAGGATAACTATCAGTTGTCATCATCGCAACCGTATCAAGAGTTTCTATATCCACTACCGAAACCATCCTGCTTCCAACAACAGCCACATACAAAAGAGGGCGAGTAGGGTGAAGAATAACCTCATGAGGATTATCTCCTATATCGAAAGTTAAAACAACCTCGTTAGTCACAAGATCTACTATGTGGATATCATCTGATTGTTGATGAGCCACATAAGCAAAAGGTCCATCACTTTCAATTATGGAATCTGTCTCAATTTCGGTACTCGTCTCAGGAGTTGTCCCAATCATCCAAACTAGACCGAATAATAAAATTATTACCACAGTGACTAATCCTATGTGAACTTTATCCATTTTAATTAAATTGGTAATATTGATACATGTTATTTAAACAACTTCTCTTTAGCTTATCTGAGTAATAAAATGTCTAAAAAGAATTATCCACAAACTTAAT
>Ga0187827_10001254_pt1 | contig 37978 bp, 33 predicted proteins | sample ETNtaG_39_FD_167969 | JGI IMG/M metagenome (GOLD analysis project Ga0187827, IMG submission 167969) | Marine microbial and viral communities from oxygen minimum zone, Eastern Pacific Ocean - ETNP2014_SV_150_PacBio MetaG (Illumina Assembly) | ecosystem: Environmental > Aquatic > Marine > Hypoxic...
GTTGCGGGTCACGGACCGCAGGTGGAGTTACCAAGCATGGATCTAGTGGAACAAGCTGGAAAGCTTGACCATAGAGGGTGAAAGTCCCGTACGCGAAAGGTCGCATGCCTCCACTGGTGGCCACCCGAGTACCGCGGAACACGAGAAATTCTGTGGGAATTTGCGAGGACCATCTCGTAAGGCTAAGTACTCCCTAGTGACCGATAGCGGACCAGTACCGTGAGGGAAAGGTGAAAAGAACCCCGGTGAGGGGAGTGAAATAGAACCTGAAACCGCATGTTTACAATCGGTGGGAGGACGTTGGCTTCGCGCCTGTCCGACCGCGTACCTTTTGCATAATGGGCTGGCTAGTTGTGGTATGCAGCGAGGTTAAGCTTTTAGGCGAGCCGTAGGGAAACCGAGTCTGAATAGGGCGTTTAGTTGCATGCTGCAGACGTGAAGCCGGGTGATCTATCCTTGACCAGGGTGAAGCGTGGGTAAAACCACGTGGAGGCCCGAACCAGTGTCGGTTGAAAACGGCTTGGATGAGTTGGGGATAGGGGTGAAAGGCCAATCAAACCCGGGAATAGCTCGTTCTCCCCGAAATAGCTTTAGGGCTAGCCTTTGGCGATGGATTGCGGAGGTAGAGCACTGGAAGGGCTAGGGGGCCTATAAGCTTACCGAACCCTACCAAACTCCGAATGCCGCATATCTTAGCCAGGGAGTCAGACTGCGAGGGATAAGCTCCGTAGTCGAAAGGGAAACAGCCCAGACCGCCAGCTAAGGCCCCTAAGTGCAGGCTAAGTGGAAAAGGATGTCGAGATGCACAGACAGCCGGGAGGTTGGCTTAGAAGCAGCCATCCTTTAAAGAAAGCGTAATAGCTCACCGGTCGAGTGACTCGGTGCCGAAAATGTACCGGGGCTAAGCCTGCCGCCGAAGCTGCGGATTTATAGGAACTCCGGTTCCTATGAGTGGTAGGGGAGCGTTCTGTGTTGCTTGAAGTCAGACCGTAAGGACTGGTGGACGGCACAGAAGTGAGACTGCCAGCACGAGTAGCGATAAAGAGGGTGAGAACCCCTCTCGCCGGAAGTCTAAGGTTTCCTGAGGAAGGTCAGTCCGCTCAGGGTTAGGCGGCCTCTTAGTCGAGGACGAAGGTCGTAGACGAAGAGAAGCAGGTCAACATTCCTGCCCCGCCTGAATAACGTTTGACCGAAGGGGTGACGCAGGAGGGTAGCTCAGCCTGCGATTGGAAGTGCAGGTTGCAAGCAAGTAGCCGGGGGGACTAGGCAAATCCGGGCCCCCATTTCAAACGGTGAGATGTGATGCCGAGGTCTTCGGACCGCAAAGTGAGTGATCCCACGCTGCCAAGAAAAACCTCGTAGGGAGTAATTCAGGCGACCGTACCGCAAACCGACACAGGTAGACAGGGAGAGAATCCTAAGGCGAACGAGTTAACACTGGTTAAGGAACTCGGCAAATTGGCTCCGTAACTTCGGGAGAAGGAGCGCCCCGTTAGCGTGAAGGACCTTGCGTCCGGAGCGTGAGGGGGTCACAGAAACCAGACCCAGGCGACTGTTTACTAAAAACACAGGTCTCTGCAAAGTCGAAGTCGACGTATAGGGACTGACGCCTGCCCGGTGCCGGAAGGTTAAGAGGACGGGTTAGCCCTCGGGCGAAGCTCAGAATTGAAGCCCCGGTAAACGGCGGCCGTAACTATAACGGTCCTAAGGTAGCGAAATTCCTTGTCGGGTAAGTTCCGACCCGCACGAATGGCGTAACGATCTGGGTGCTGTCTCGACCAGTGGCTCGGCGAAACTGAAGTGCCGGTGAAGATGCCGGCTACCCGCAGCTGGACAGAAAGACCCCGGCACCTTTACTACAACTTAGTACTGGGTTTTGGTATGTCGTGTGCAGAATAGGTGGGAGGCTTTGAAACCAGGCCGCTAGGCTTGGTGGAGCCACCCGTGAGATACCACCCTCGTTATCCTGAAACTCTAACCCAGGTCCGTTATCCGGATCGGGGACAGTGCTTGGTGGGTAGTTTAACTGGGGCGGTTGCCTCCCAAAGGGTAACGGAGGCGCCCAAAGGTTCCCTCAGGCTGTTTGGAAATCAGCCGCAGAGTGTAAAGGCATAAGGGAGCTTGACTGCGAGACTGACAAGTCGAGCAGGTGGGAAACCAGGGCTTAGTGATCCGGCGGTTCCGTATGGAAGGGCCGTCGCTCATCGAATAAAAGGTACGCCGGGGATAACAGGCTTATCTCCCCCAAGAGTTCACATCGACGGGGAGGTTTGGCACCTCGATGTCGGCTCATCGCATCCTGGGGCTGAAGCAGGTCCCAAGGGTTCGGCTGTTCGCCGATTAAAGCGGTACGTGAGCTGGGTTTAGAACGTCGTGAGACAGTTCGGTCCTTATCCGCTGTGGGCGTAGGAAACTTGAGGAGCGCTGTCCCTAGTACGAGAGGACCGGGATGGCTCGAGCTCTCGTGTACCAGTTGTTCCGCCAGGGGCATCGCTGGGTAGCGATCTCGGGATCGGATAACCGCTGAATGCATCTAAGCGGGAAGCCGGCTCCAAGACGAGGTTTCCCTGGGGCTTCGGCCCCCTGAAGGGCCCTGCGAGACGAGCAGGTTGATAGGCCGTAGGTGTAAGCACAGTAATGTGTTCAGCCGAGCGGTACTAATCGCCCGTGAGGCTTGGCCTCTAAATTCGCCAGGGGCAGACGAGCGTGATGGTAGTTGGAAAGCTGCCTTCTCGTTTTCGCTGCACCCGAGCCGGACCTTTCGAAAAATGGGCTCAAGTCGTTGATCTGCTCAGCGAAAGCTAAGCACGGTCGGCGTAATGCTCAGCAAAACAAGTGGATCGATCGTGGAGTCGCGAAAGCGATCCTGCAATCCGATCCAAAGCTGGACTATTCAGTTAGAGTTTCCCGGTGACTGTAGCGGGGAGGATACACCCGTTCCCATTTCGAACACGGAAGTTAAGCTCCCCAGCGCCGATGGTACTGCCTGGGCAACTGGGTGGGAGAGTAGGTCGTCGCCGGGTTATTTTTCGAGAAGGCTGTTCGGTTCCGTGGAGCCGGGCAGCCTTTTTTATACTGAACTAATCAATGACCTGGCACGTTGAACTAGCGATCATCAGCCGGTTCATCGTATTCAGTGATGAAGAGAACTCCGTTGAGTGTCGTCACGTGGCTCATTCCGGCGGATCTTCCATCACGATGATAGGATTTTCCTTGTCCAGGAGTTTTTGATGTCCGGTCATTCCAAGTGGAGCACAATCAAGCGAAAGAAAGGCGCGGCCGACGCTGCCCGTGGGAAAGTGTTTTCCAGGTTGGTTAAGGAGATCACAGTCGCTGCCAAGCAGGGAGGTCCGGACAGCGAATCGAATCCACGATTACGCACTGCGGTTGCAACTGCAAAAGCCGAGAACATGCCGGCTGACAACATTAAACGTGCCATCCAGAGGGGAACGGGTGAACTCCCAGGGGTCATTTATGAGGAGGTCAATTACGAGGGGTACGGACCCGGTGGTGTTGCGCTGCTTGTGCAAGCGGCCACGGACAATCGTAACCGAACCGTTGCGGAGATTCGGAAGATTTTCGAGCGAGCTGGTGGTCATCTTAGTGAGCTCAACTCAGTTGCCTGGATGTTCAAGCAAACGGGCCTGTTTTTGATTGAGGCTTGCACCATAGACGAAGATGACTTGTTACTCGTTGCACTTGATGCTGGAGCCGCGGACGTTGGTGCTGATGATGGTATGTATGAGGTGACCACGACCACGACTAAGTTTGCTGGTGTACGTGAAGCATTCGACAATAACGGGATCAAGTGCGAGCAGGCAGAATTGGCCATGCTGCCGGCCTCTTATATCAAACTGCAAGGTAGCGAAGCAAAAAAATGTCTCAAACTGATGGAAAGCCTTGAAGACCACGATGACGTTCAGGGTGTCTATACCAACGCTGATATCGACCCCACAGAGTTCAAAGAAGCAGCAGCCGGTTAGCCGGTAGAGGGGCGCTTAAATGCCCGATTCGGTGCGCATTCTGGGAATTGATCCCGGTTCTCGTTGTACAGGTTACGCAGTGATTGACGTGTTTGGGTCAGACTTGAATGTTGTAGCCTACGGAGTCTTGAAGTTGCCTCAGAAGAAGCCGGTCAGTGAGCGCCTGAAGCAGCTCGACATACTGCTACGGCAGCTGGCTGAGGAGCATCGACCCGACGAAGTGGTGGTCGAAGAGGCGTTCGTGGCGGTTAATGCACGGTCAGCGTTGGTCTTGGGGCAAGTTCGAGGGGTCGCGATTGTGGCGGCGGGTGCTTCGTGCCCAGTGTTTGAGTACAGTGCTCGCGCTGTAAAGAAAGCGGTTGTGGGCTACGGACAGGCGGACAAAGAGCAAGTGGTGCAAATGGTTAAGACCCTGCTATACCTTTCCGAGGCACCGCCTCAGGATGCGGCGGACGCACTTGCCTTGGTGCTCTGTCATATGTACTCGCGCCGCTTCGAGGCGCGCCTGGAAGGGGCACGATGACCGCGATACGGCTGGGAGTTGGGCAGTGATCGCCGCGTTGCGAGGGTTATTGCATGAGAAAACCCCAGAGTACGTTATCGTCGACGTCGGTGGAGTTGGCTATCAGGTTTATTTGCCATTGCCGGCGTTCTATGAAATCGGCGAACTGGGTGACGAGGTCTCGCTGCGGATCCATACACACGTTCGTGACGACACTTTCCAACTTTACGGATTTAAGGATTTACCGCAGCAGCGGCTTTTCGAACACCTCATCTCAGTTGCAGGCATTGGGCCTAAACTCGCAGTAACAATCCTTTCAGGAATGGATACCGACTTTTTAATTGGTGCAATTGTCGACGCCGACATTGCACGCCTTTCAACAATACCCGGTGTCGGGAAGAAGACGGCGGAACGAATGGCTCTAGAACTCAAGGGAAAGGTTGACGACCTTGTGCTAGTGCCCTTTGCCTCTGGGCCGCGTGGTATTCGTCAGGATGTGCTTTCAGCGCTTGAAAACCTCGGGTATCGTCCTCGTGACGCGGAGCGAGCCCTCGACAAGGTGGAAGATCCCGCCGATCAATTCGAAACCCTTCTCAAACAGACACTGCGCGTGCTCGCCAATTAGCAGGGGGGTTCGGTGCCGAGTAAGTGACAATGAATGAGCGGTTAGTTAGCCCAAGCTCAGTATCTGAAGAATCACGCTTCGAGGTAACGCTGCGACCCCGAACCCTTGAGGAGTACGTCGGCCAGCGCAAGGTAGTCGACAATCTTAGGGTGTTCATCGAGGCGGCGAGGAAGCGCAAGGAGCCCCTCGACCACGTTCTGCTATTCGGCCCGCCAGGTCTCGGAAAAACCACGTTGGCATACATTATTGCCCACGAAATGGATGGCGATCTCCGTGGCACCTCTGGACCTGTGATCGAAAAGGTCGGAGACCTCGCAGCTATTCTTACCAGTGTTGAAGAAAGCGGCGTTCTATTTATTGATGAGATTCACCGCTTGCCGGCGTCTATCGAAGAGCTGCTGTACCCAGCAATGGAGGATTACCAAATTGACATCGTTATCGGAGAAGGGCCTAGCGCGCGGTCAGTAAAACTGCCGATCCCACGCTTTACGCTTGTTGGTTCAACTACCCGCGCTGCATTGTTGACCTCACCGCTGCGCAGTCGCTTTGGCATCGTCTTCCGGCTTGATTTCTACACAACCGAGGATCTTACGAAAATCGTTTCCAACTCAGCAAAAAAGTTGGGGGTGCCAACTGATGCTGACGGAGCCCTTGAGATCGCACGTCGCTCACGCGGTACTCCAAGGATCGCGAACCGGCTTCTGCGTCGAGTACGTGACTTTGCTGAGGTTGACGGTGACGGAACGATAAACGCTGATGTCGCGCGCATTGCGTTGCAAAAGCTCGAAGTCGATAAGATGGGGTTCGACGAAATCGACCGCCAACTTATGCTGACCATCATGCAGAACTTCGCGGGTGGGCCAGTGGGTCTGAATACCATTGCGGCGGCGATCGGTGAGGACAAGACGGCAATCGAGGATATATACGAGCCCTACTTGATCCAGCTCGGTTTTCTGTCACGCACCTCGCGTGGGCGGGTGGCGACCGAGATTGCCTATGAACATTTTGGTATTCGAAAGCCCGGAAACAAGTTCTCCAGTGGGCCTCAAACTGAGCTTTGGTAGTGCGACTAAGGACAGGCGGAGATCGTGCGCATCGAGCTCTTTGATTATCACCTTCCTGCAGACTTAATAGCCCAGTCGCCGCCTGAGCGTCGCGATGAATCGCGGTTGCTGTCGCTTGCCCGTGGGGTTACCGACCATCCTTCCGAGTATCGCTTTGCGGAGGTACCAGAATTGCTGCGCGAAGGAGATGTGCTGATAATCAACGACGCGATGGTGGCCCCTCAGCGGTTGCATACGAAGCGCACCACCGGTGGTGCTGTAGAAATTCTCTTGCTGCATGATGTGGGGGCATCGGTTGGTGGGCAAGGACCGGTGTGGGAGGCAATGATCAGAGGTGGGAAGCGCTTACACCCCGGCGAGATCCTGTATCTCGACGAGTGTGCCACCCATTTGGTGGTGCATGGTGAGACCAAGAAGGGGCGTCATCTCGTCGAGTTGCCTAGAAACTACGGTGTTGAAGAGGTACTCAATCGTTGGGGCCAGATGCCGCTGCCCCCTTATATTCAGCGCTATCCAGGTGACGAGCACACCATAATTGATCGCGAACGTTATCAGACTGTTTACGCCCGAGAGCCTGGCGCCATTGCCGCGCCAACGGCAGGCTTGCACTTTACCCAATCGTTGCTAAAAAAAATCCAGCGCGTTGGTGTCAAGATCGCAACGTTGACACTCAAGGTAGGAACGGGAACGTTTCAGCCGGTTCGAGTTAGCGAAGTTGCCGAGCACAGGATGGAATCGGAGCCATATGTTCTGCCGGACCAATGTGTGGCTGCGATCGTAGCTGCGAAGGCGAATCAGGGGAGGGTGATCGGCGTTGGTACAACGGTTGTGCGCACCCTAGAACATGCGGCGAGAGCTAGCGACGGGATCGAAAATGCCGCCGGTGCGGGTAACGCCAACATTTTTATTTACCCAGGATTTGGATTCCATGTGGTGGATGCCATGCTGACAAACTTCCATCTGCCTCGGTCCACACCAATATTGATGGCTGCGGCGTTTGCTGGGCGCGAGCGTTTGTTACAGGCTTACAAATTTGCGGTGCGACAACGGTTCCGTTTTTATTCATATGGCGACGCAATGCTAATCACATGAGTTTCAGGCATGTTGGGAATGAGTTGCAGGGGTTACTGAGTGAGTGGATGGAGAAGCCGCAGTCCCGAGGTCTTGTCCTCGGTCGCATATGGGAGGATGCGGTTGGCGAGGCGGTGAGTCGACACTGCCGACCGCTGGTTTTCAAAGACAACGTGCTGACGGTAGAGGTCACCGATTTGGCATGGAAACCTCAACTTGAGGCGATGAGCGCCGACTTGATCAGGAAAGTCAACACGGCCTTGGGCAAACCGTGGGTGCGAAGGATCGTATGGGTCCTGGATGATGAAGTTCAGGCCTGATCGGGTGTTCCGATGGGCTCCAAGGCTAACGTGCCTCGAAACTGTGCGTGCTCAGGGCTGTGTAGCGTGTACTGCCATGTCGTTGCCTGCTTTCGAACAGTGTCAAGTGTTCGATTTTGAAACTTTCAGCCTTGTGGACGGATTGTTTTTCAACCGCTTCCCGTAAAGCAGACAAACGACGGTTGCCACGTATCCGGCCGAGGGTAATATGCGGTTGGAAGCGCCGAATTTCCTTCGAGAACCCAAGCTTGGCCAGTGCAGCGTCCAGGTCGGCGTGCAGAGCAGCAAGCATCCCGTTATACGTTTCAACACCGATCCATAGAACACGGGGCCGACGAAGATGTGGGAAACTGCCGACGTTGTGCAGTCGGCCTTGAGCCGGTTGCGTGTTAGCAGCGATCCTGCTCAGGACTCCGTCGATCGCCACTAGTTCTTGAGGCTCGATGTTCCCGAGGAATTTTAGGGTCACATGCATTAAATCAAAATGAACCCAACGAACGTCGGCACGGCAGGTTCTCAGCTCGGTGATAATTTCTTCGAGCCGTTCCTTGACGGAATCCGGCAAATCTATGGCGACAAACAGGCGCATGGGAACCATCAAGACTGCATTGTTATCGGTCTACGATAAGACCGGGGTAGTGGACTTTGCCAGAGGATTACACGAAATCGGGGTTGAATTACTTTCGACCGGTGGTACTGCTGCGACGCTAGCTGATGCTGGTTTGCCGGTGCGACAGATCTCTGAGCACACGGCGTCACCGGAGATGCTGGAGGGGAGGGTAAAGACACTCCACCCGAAGGTGTTTGGTGGCATATTGGCGCGGCGCGATGACGACTCTCAGATGGCGGAGCTTGACTTACACAAAGTGGAGCCGATCGATTTGGTGGTGGTCAATCTGTACCCGTTCGCGGCCACTGTGGCTCAGCCACAGCACACAGTACAGGAGGCGCTTGAGCAAATCGATATCGGTGGGGTTACGCTGTTGCGGGCTGCGGCAAAGAATTCACCCGGAGTCGTGGTCGTTGTCGACCCAGCAAACTACGATGATGTGCTTGAGGCTGTCAGCCGTAACGATCTCCCATTGACCAAGCGGCTCGCTTGGGCAGGGCGCGCAATTGCTCACACCGCTGCGTATGAGGCGTCGATTTGCAACTACCTTAATGGCTTGCCTGAAAGTGCAACCCTTGATATGACGCCGGAGCTACAGGATGTGCCGGATACCGTGGCGATGACGTTCGATCGAATACAGGGGTTGCGGTATGGGGAAAATCCGCACCAGAAAGCGGCGTTTTTTGCGGATGATGCGACCGTTCCGCGCAGTCTAGGTGCTGCCGAGCAATTGCAAGGTAAAGAACTCTCATTTAACAACATCCTCGACCTCGACGCGGCATGGCGATTGGTCCGTGCCCTACCAGTGGCTGGTGCCGTGGTTATGAAGCACAACAATCCTTGCGGTGCCGCGTGTGGTGAATTACTAGTTGATGCCTATGTTAAGGCACGTGCCACTGACCCAGTTTCAGCATTTGGCAGTGTCCTCGGGTTCAACGAGCCAGTTGGTGCCGACACCGCAGGAGAAATTGCGACAACGTTTGTTGAGGCGATTGCCGCGCCCGGCTTTACCAGCGGTGCTCTTGAAATCTTTCGTGAGAAGGAAAACCTACGTTTGCTAATAGTTCCGACTGACGTTGAACTCGCGGCAAGTTACGCTGCTGCCGGTTTTCACCGCCACGACGTACGTTGGGTCGACGGAGGCTTGCTAATACAGGATCGTGACCCTGGGGCGGGGATTCCCCAAGAGGAATGGGTTTGCGTAACTGACCGCCATCCGACAGATGAAGAAGAAGCTGGTCTTCGCTTCGCCTGGTCGGTGATTCCGTACGTGAAGTCCAACGCAATTCTATTGGCCCGCGGCCAGCAACTTATTGGTATTGGTGCTGGCCAGATGAGCCGTGTCGACTCGTGTCGCATTGCTACGTGGAAGGCAAAGGACTTCGGCCACCAGGTGGCTGGCGCGGTGGCTGCCTCAGACGCGTTCTTTCCTTTTTCTGATGGGCCAGAATTGCTCGCCGAGGCTGGCGTGACGGCGATCGTTCAGCCTGGCGGCTCGATGCGAGACGAAGAAGTTATAAAGGCTGCCGATCGGGTTGGGATTGCGATGGTTCTCACCAAGACCCGCCACTTCTTACACTAGCAGGCTAGCTAATTACAGGCTCCTGAACCTGTTGCTTTGGCCATCGGACCTAGAGGGCATCTATGCCTTGACAACGCGGGTGCCGCTGAGCCTGTCGTGCAAGCCACGTCGCTCCGGGTCGCGAAGAGCCGGAAGCATGCCAGCTAAAAGTGGTAGGGCCGATAAAATCCAGACGGAAAGTCGAATCGAGGCCCGATTGAAGCCGACAGAGAACTGATCGTTGCCGACGACGCGGAGTTGCATGATCATACGGCCTATCGTTTGGCCGCAGCTTCCGACGAAGAACACTGAATAGCCGATTACAAAAATAGTCCATGTGAGCCCGAGGCCAAGCATTTCCTCGGCAAGGATCTGTCGGAAAGAGAGCCCTGTTCCCGAACTCGCCGCGGTTACCAGGGCCGTACCGATCGCTATCAATATGAGCATATCGCAGAGGGCTGCTGCGGCTCGCTCCCCCAAGGGACCAGCAGATGAGGTTATTTTGGTCGGCTCGACGATCTCTTCATCCCACTCAAGTTCCTGCTTGTTCTCGGGATTGGTTGCTGGCAAGTCGAGCTGAGGCGCTGTGTTCTGCACCGTTGTTGCAACTTCATCGAACTCAAACTCGGGCATCGAATTTTCGCCGGTGCCAGTAAGTTCGTCTAGGTCTGAAAAGTTTGGTTCTGTAGCCGGATCCTGGCCGGCACCATGCCCAATTAATTCCTCGGCAGGGGCCTCTGAGGTGTCATCATCGACGACTTCAGTCGTTTCCGTGGCCTCTGTCATTTCCTCGACTGGCCCCGGATCCTCGACTTCTTCTACGGACCCTATTCCAGAAAACAGATCATTTTCTTCTGTGGCATTCTCCGCAGCAGGTTTCTCGTTGAAACTGTCTGACTGGGTTGTGCCAACTTCTACGTTTCCAGTCTCTACGCCATTGACTGGTGGTGGGGGGTCATCAACCAGTTGGGCGATAAAATCGGCCGCTGTCCCAATTGGCTCATCGGTCCCCGCGGCCCCTTCCTCTTTAGTTGGGTCGATTTCATTTGCCGGTTCAGAACCTGTCTCTTCCCCCGGCTCATCGTCGTTTGTGACGGTGCCAGAATCTAGTTCGATATCAGCCGTATAATCGTTAATTTCTATCTCTTGGGCGTCTGATTCATCGAGACCTTCACTTACTTCAAGTTCGCTATTTTCCTCACCTGCCGTTAGTTGTTCTTCCTCACGCCGGGCCCTAATCCGCTTTAGCCGTTCGCGCAATTCTTCACGCCAATCGGTAAAACCAGAGACATCGTCGTTGATGGCTTGAGGCTCGGCAGCGGAGGCATCGGTGCCAATCTCCCCGTCTGCGGCCGTAGTTCCACCTCGTACGTTATCGTCCGCCGATAAGTCGTCACTGTACACGACACCTGTCCCTAGCAAGGTGGGCATCGAGATGCTAGCAATACCCCATGAGTCTTGTCGAGTACAGTGCCGCTAGAGAAGCTTGCGTCTGAACGTTATTTACTCGCCAGCACCGTCACCAGGCTCGATCCCATACGACTTCATCTTACGGTAGAGGTGACTGCGTTCGATATTTAAGGCCAGGGCAGTTTGTTTAACGTTACCGGCGTGCTCCCGAAGCTTGGTCAGTATGAAGCGTCGCTCAAAAAGGTCGCGTGCTGCCCGCAATTCCAGGTCGCCGCTCGAGTCACTCTCGTTGCTCGGACCGAAGGCATCGATCGCTGGCTCAAGGTCTGCCTCGAGGATCGTTTCGTCGGCGACCATGACCATCAGCCGTTCGCAGACGTTCTTCAGCTGGCGGACGTTTCCTGGCCAGCGATAGGCAGTAAGGCGAGCGACAGCGGCCTCGGAAAGTTTCTTGAGTCCGGTGCCATACTCGGCCGCGGCACCCTTCATGAAGTGCTCGGCTAGCAATGGCACGTCGTCGCGACGTTCCCTCAAGGATGGTACGTGCAACGGGATCACATTGATCCTGTAGTAGAGGTCCTCACGAAAGCGGCCAGATTTAATTTCCTCCTGCAAATCTTTATTAGTCGCAGCGATGATTCGAACATCAACACTGTGATTGTCAGTCGAGCCCACTGGTTGGAAGGTTTGCTCTTGCAGCGCACGAAGCACTTTAGGTTGGGTACGCAAACTCATGTCGCCGATCTCGTCCAGAAATAATGTGCCGCCATCAGCGAGGTCAAGCTTGCCTTGCTTGTCGGAAACTGCCCCGGTGAAGGCGCCCTCAATGTGTCCGAACAACTCGCTCTCGATGAGTTCATCTGGGATGGCGGCGCAATTGATTTCGACGAAAGACTTAGATGATCGTTGGGAAAGAGCGTGAATACAGTGTGCGACAAGCTCCTTGCCAGTGCCATTCTCACCGAAGATCAAGACACGACCGTTGGTTGGGGCGGCACGGTTTATTTGCTTGCGCAGAGCAACAATGGCATCGGATTCACCAATCATGGTCCAGCGCTCAGTGACCTCGGCACGCAAGCGGCGGTTTTCGTCTTGCAGGACCTTTTGTTTGAGACCGTTCGCAACTACGAGTAAGACACGATCAAGAGACAGAGGTTTCTCGATGAAATCGAAGGCCCCAAGTTTCGTGGACCGAACCGCCGATTCGACGCTGCCGTGGCCGGAAATCATGACAACAACCGAGTTGTTATCAGTGTCGGCCAGTTTCTCAAGAACTTCGAGTCCATCGATGCCAGGCAACCAGATGTCAAGGAGGATAAGGTCCGGATGGAAACGCTTGGTTGCCTTGATTGCTTCTTCGCCGCTGGAAACTGTCCTCACCCCATAGCCTTCATCTTCGAGGACACTCTTCAGGGTGGCGCGCACGTTGCGCTCGTCGTCGACGACTAAGATATTGTGCGTGCGACTCAACAGGGCAACTCTATTGTCATGACGGTTCCTCGCGGATGGTTATCGCTTACCCTGACGTAGCCGCTGTGGTCAGCCACGATTTGGTGAACGATTGCCAGGCCAAGACCGGTGCCGCCGCGCTTGCGCGAGAAATAAGGGAGAAACAATCGATCTTTGTCTTCTGGTTTTATGCCGGAGCCAGTGTCCGCTATTTCGATGCGGGTTGTTTGAAGGTCATGGTCGTACGAGGTGCTAACCCCCAGCGTTCCCTCACCCTCCATCGCTGCGATCGCGTTGTCAAACAAGTTAGTAAAGACTCTTTTTAGCTGGTCGAGGTCAGCGTTGATGGTGGGTATCTGGTTCGCAAAGTTGCGCTCGACGGTGATGCCTTCGTGCACGCTTGCACAGGCTAACAGGCCATTTTCGATGATTTCGTGCAGGTTGGCGGGCACGAGACTGGCCGGCGGCATGCGTGCGTAGCGAGAAAATTCGCTGACGAGGCCCTTGAGTGTATCGACTTCCTGCAGAATAGTCTGAGTCCCCTCCTCGATAACGTTAAACTGACCCTCGCCGCCGGCGGCACGTTGGTAGCGACGCGCGATGCGTTGAGCCGATAGCTGGATTGGGGTCAGCGGATTACGAATCTCGTGGGCGATCCGACGCGCAACTTCCCGCCAGGCAGCTCTTTTCTGCGCCGTAATTAATTCTGTGAGGTTGTCTAGCACAACGACAGTTCCGATGTGTGCACCGGCGCTGTCTCGAAGGCTTGAGCAGTGTGCTGCAACGGTAAGTCGGTTGCCTTTGACGTCGAGTGAGAGTTCGTGCTCGAGAGACGCGCGGCGGGCCGTGGCCCGCGCCATCAGATTACTTAGATCAGAAAACGCATCACCAGACAATACGTTTTCGAATGGTTTGCCGATTGCCGCCGATGCTTCGATCGCCAGAATGCGTTCAGCTGCACGATTGAACGTCGAGATTTCGCCTTCAGCATTCAACGAAATGACGCCAGTCGCAATGTTGGCCAACATTGCCTCCATGTATCGCCGCCGCTCGTCTAGTTCTGTGTTTGTCGCCTGTAGACTGTCTCGGGACTGGCGCAGGTTTTTCTGGCCGGCGCGTAGATCCGAGGTCATTTGGTTGAATGATTCGACCAGCGTGCCGAGCTCGTCTTGAGCCTCGACCTCAACTTGGTAGCTCAGGTCCCCGGAGGCGACTGCGCGTGTTCCCTCTGCTAGCTTCTGGATTGGCACGGTCACACCGCGTGCCAGATAGAGGCCGACCCAGAGAGCCGAGAAAATAATTAACAGCGTCATTAAAAGGAACGTAAGCTGATAGTTGCTGAGGATCGGTTCCTTTTCGGCGAGTCCCGACATGAAACTATCGTAGAGCCCCTCGATCTCACCAACTTCTGTCACGAGTTCATCGGCAATGACACGTGCGACGATAAGTACACCCGTGACTTCATTGCGCCTGCTTGGGTGGTAGATCGGAACTCCAGCTCGCAGTAAGCGGACCCCCTCTGTTATGCCGTCGATGAGGCGAAACGACTGCTGTTGAAGCGCCATAGCGATCTGAGCGGGGGGGACATACAGTGGGTGGGTTTCTGGTAGAGGTTGAACTGCCCAAGTGAGTTCCCCGTTTGTTTGTTCAGGGGCTGTTGACGGTACCGGTGAGATGGTTGGTCTCTGAAAGAACGTTGCATATTCTCCGTCAGGATCGAAGTATGGATCGAGGAGCAGTTCGGAGCCTTCGTACACCAGGATCGCCTCAAGTTCGGCTTGACGACTACGTGGTATCAAAAGCCACTCGCGAAGAAATTCCCGAGAATTCGAATCCGCAGTGCCGATGTTTCCCCTCCGAATTTCATCAGAGATCATGTCCGCAACGCGCTGGAGTTCCCTAGCCTGTCCTTCTAGAGACTGTTCCGACACCTCCCGGGCCCGACGGACGATTTGCTCGGTGTCGGTTGAGAACCAGGACTCAACTGCGGTTCTGATGAGTCCCGAAGCGACGATAAAAAGGAGGACCGTGGGAACCAGAGCCATACCGATGTAGGTAACAACGACTCGCATGCTGAACTGCGACCCGAGTTTCTGGCGTCGCCGTTCCACGTAGAGCTTGATTATGTTGCGGCCCAAAACGAAAAGCATCACCAGAATCAGGGTGATGTTCAGTGCTGTGATTGCTTGTAGGGAGACGGCACCGAAAGCCAAACGCGATTGCTGAACTACGATCAGTGTAGCGATGTAGATCGCCACCAGGATAATCAGACCAACGACCGTAAATACCCGGTTGCGTGGCTCCTTCTGATTGTTTTCGAGGAGACTCCCACTCATGAAGAACGCTCCAACACACTACGATGAACCACATAGACGATTAGATGCTAGCAGGCTACGGGGCGAACCCCGAGGGGCCTATTGCTCGCCTGGCGCGCAGCAATCTGAACTATCCTTGTGGTGCGCCAAAAGATTTGTGGTTCTGTTGGGCGTTGGGTCAGATGCGCGCCGGCACCAGATACGGTGGGCGGGAAGCGATGTCGTAGACTACGTCTTCCCAGGTGACCATGCGCCAGGCTTCGGTTGCCTTCTGGATAGTTTCGACCAGGCCGACGTGGAGTGAGTGCCCAGCACGGTAGGCAATGACGTGTCCTAGCAAGGGAGCACCAACAAGCATTATGTCCCCGATAGCATCAAGAATCTTGTGCCGCACGAACTCATCCTCGAAACGCAGTTGGTTATTGAGGATTGAATTGTGGCCGATGACAACTGCGTTCTCCATCGACCCACCGAGCGCAAAGCCATTGCGATGAAGGGCTTCAACTTCACTCAGAAATCCGAAAGTGCGCGCTGGCGCAATTTGTTCGGTGAAAGAGCGGGGTGTGACTACAAAAGTTTGTTGCTGTTCACCGATTAATGGGTGCTCGAAGTCGATTGTGTAGGAGATTTTGAAGCGATCCGACGGGTAGACTGCTACAAATTTATCTTCTTCTTCGATACGAAGCGGCTCAAGGATCTTGATAAACTCGCGCGGCGCCTGTTGTACACGAATTCCAGCTTCATGCATTAGATAAATGAACGGTGATGCGGAGCCATCCAGGATGGGAACTTCTTTGCCTTCGACCTCGACTATCAGGTTATCGATGCCGAGTCCGGCGGCTGCTGAGAGTACGTGTTCGACAGTGCCGATCGTGGCATGGCCGTTGGCAAGAGTAGTAGCGAGATTAGAGCGTTGGAGATATTCCTGTCTCGCTGGAATTTCAACACCATCGAGGTCTATTCGACGGAAAATGATGCCGCTGTTTGGTGGTGCAGGCCGCATGCGCATGGCAACGCGAACGCCGCTGTGCAAGCCAATCCCTGCACAATCTATGTCTTTCCGGAGCGTTTTTTGCGTCCAATTCAATCTTACCCTCCCCAGAGTTGGGCTTGTCCTGCTGCCCCGGATATAAGAACAAGTTTACCTACCAGTATGCAAGGCATATGGTAAGCAAAATAAATGCCAACATTTGATAACTTGAACTTAAATCTTTATTAAACAGTACTTTATAAGTAGCTGAAGAAATGGTCAAAGCACCTGTAATGTCGATTTTAAGCATCAATCTATCGCTAGAGTGTCTCTTTTTTACAACAGGGGACGTTTAAAGTGCGTGTCCTTGTTGTGACCTCCGATGTTCCCTTTGTAGAGGGCGGCCACCGTGTCATAGCGCGGGCGCTCGTTCGTGCTTTGAACGAGGCAGGACACACTGCAGAAATCGTGACGACCCCACAGAATCGTTTCGGGCGCCAGCTATCAGCGTACTGGGCCACCTGGTTAACTGATGTCCAGGTGGCTGGCGATGGTGGTCCAATAGATTGCGTTGTGAGTCTAAGGTTCCCATCCTATGCGGTGCGCCATCCGAATCAGGTTGTCTGGCTTAACCACAGGATGCGAGAGTACTACGACCTTTGGGACGATTTTAGATCGGGGCTCAACAGAAAGGCGAGACTGGTCGAAGGTGCGCGGCGGCGTGCCCTCCACTTTCTTGATGGTCGTTTGTTGCATCGTCGGGCAGTGATCGCCCAATCGAGGACGATCCAACAGCGGCTGCGTCGTTGGGGTGGCATAGATTCTGATGTGCTATATCCGCCTGCTCCACAGCGTGACTATCGTTGCGACGATTACAACGGTGCAATCCTTGTAGTGGGGCGGTTGACGAAACTCAAACGTGTCGATCTCCTGCTCCAAGCGGCAGCAGCAGCTGGTGGTGATTGGCGGGTGCGCATTGCCGGCGAAGGTCCTGAGCGGGCAACACTCGTCAAGCTCACCCAGGAACTCAATCTCGAACATCGTGTTGTTTTACTAGGAGAGCTCGACGAAGAGCGTCTGGTCCACGAATATGCTAACTGTGCTGCGGTGTACTTTGGCTCGCGTGCTGAAGACTATGGTTTGGTGACACTCGAGGCGTTTTCTAGCGCCAAGGCAGTCGTCACCTGCACCGATTCGGGTGGTCCGGCAGAGCTTGTCGAAGACGGTGTAACTGGCTTTGTCGCCAAGCCTGAGGTCGATGACGTTGCTGTAGCGCTAGAGCGCATCACACAGGAAACAGGTCTTGCGGAGAGATTGGGGGCTGCAGCTGCTGAAGTGGCTGCGCAGCATAGCTGGCCAGCTGCCGTCGAACGTCTTCTTGCCGCCTGTCAGCCTTAGTCGGGTCTTTGCCAGTCGGAGCGGCCGCCAGATTTAGACTCGAGGCGCACATTGGTGATCTCCATGCCCTTCTCGAGTGCTTTACACATGTCGTAAAGTGTCAATAGCGCGATTGATGTTGCGGTTAGCGCCTCCATCTCGACACCTGTTTGCCCAGTGCAAGACGCACTGACTGTGACGCAAAGGCCATTCGGGTCGGGTTCAACCCGGACGTCGATATAGCTCAACGGTAGTGGGTGACACAACGGGATGAGTTCGGCTGTTCTTTTGCCGGCCTGGATGCCGGCGATTCTTGCTACTTCGACCACGTTCCCCTTGGGAACTTTGCTTGCGAGAACCCGGGCCCGAATCCCGGGACTCATACGCAACTTCCCAGAAGCAGTAGCAGTGCGCTCGGTCCGAGGCTTGTCGCCAACGTTGACCATTGTCGCGCTACCCTCTTCGTTGAGATGGGTGAAGTCCTTTTCAGCCATGATCTCCGGAGCGTAGCACGCTAGCTTGACACCTTGGCCAAGGTTTCTTGTGGCCCAAACCCGATACACTCAGGGGTATGTCCAAGCCTACGAAAACATCTAAGCGACAGCTAAGGCTGTGGGACGAGGAAGCGGTTGAAGCGATTCGTGCGTCGAGTGATTCCTGGCGGCAGCAATACTCTTCTGAGACTTCCCTGGCCAAGCCTTTGCAAACTGCCCCGGGTCGTGCCTCGGGTGAGACCAAAGTACAGGCTCTTCACACACCGATCGACATCGATCGCTGGTCGTTCAACGACGAACTTGGCTTCCCTGGTGAGTACCCTTTGACCCGCGGTATCTATCCGAGCATGTATCGCGGTCGTCTCTGGACGATGCGCCAGTACGCAGGGTTTGCCACAGCCGAAGACACCAACGAACGGTTTAGGTACCTACTCGATCGTGGCCAAACTGGTTTGTCTACAGCCTTCGATCTGCCAACTCAAATCGGCTACGACTCCGACCACCCCATGGCGCTTGGTGAGGTTGGACGTGTCGGGGTGGCAATTGACTCGGTTCGCGACATGGAGGTCCTATTTGACGGTATTGATATCGCCAAGGTGACCACTTCGATGACGATTAACGCGACGGCCGGCACCCTTTTGACTCTCTATTGTGCGCTGGCTGATCGTCGTGGTGTCGGCCTGGAACAGCTTGGCGGCACGGTGCAGAACGATATCCTCAAGGAATACATTGCCCGTGGTACCTACATTTATCCTCCGGCCGCCTCGTTGCGTCTGGTAACCGACACATTTCGATTTTGCGCCAAGCGTGTACCACGATGGAACACGATCAGCATCTCCGGGTACCACATCCGTGAGGCTGGCTCGACTGCAGTCCAGGAGATTGCTTTTACGCTTGGGAATGCCATTGCCTACACCGAAGCGGGGCTATCAGCAGGGCTCGCCGTTGATGATTTTGCCCCGCGCCTATCTTTTTTCTTCAATGCCCACAACCATCTCTTGGAGGAAGTTGCCAAGTTTCGAGCAGCGCGTCGACTATGGGCCCGGATAATGAAGGAGCGCTTTGGGGCGGCAAATCCAAAGGCTTGGCGGATGCGCTTTCACGCCCAGACAGCTGGTTCCACGCTCACTGCGCAGCAACCCTTTAACAACGTTGTGCGTGTCGCGGTACAAGCTCTGGCGGCAACGCTCGGTGGTTGCCAATCGTTGCACACCAACGGTATGGATGAAGCGCTCGCGCTTCCCACTGAACGATCAGCGCGGACCGCGTTGCGTACCCAACAGTTGTTAGCCTACGAGCATGGTGCTGGCGATGTAATCGATCCGCTGGGAGGCTCTTTCACCATTGAAAAAATGACTACTGACCTCGAGGAGGAGGCGGCGGTATTGATCGGGGAAATTGACAAGTTAGGAGGCATGGTTGCAGCCATTGAGGCGGGCTATGTGCAACGGCAGATTGAGAAGGCGGCCTATGGTCATCAGCTTGAGATTGAATCTGGAGAACGCCCCGTTGTTGGCATCAACTGCTTCGAAGAGGAAGAGCGAAGCGACCCGCAAATCGCAGTACATGCGGTTCCAGAAGGCCTTGAGAAACGGAAGGCAGTAGAGCTTGAAGCATGGCGAGTTGAACGCGACAGTGATGCCGTTGAGAGGGCCCTGGACACTTTGTATGCTTCTGCATCCTCGGACGGTAACGTGGTCGAAGCTATCTTTGAGGCGGTTAAGCAGGAGGCGACCCTTGGGGAAGTGGCCGATCGTTTACGTGACGCATTTGGAGAATATCGTGACCCTTCCTGCACGGCATAAGCAGAGAGACAGGAAACGAATGGCTCTCGTGTGTACAATAATTAAGTTCTCAGTGCATCTTTCTGCCAGCTGTGAGAGTTTTTATGAAACAGCCTAAGAATCTCCGAGGCGTCGAGGCTCAAACCGACAACCTGTTGGCCATGACGGGTCGTTTAGGTTTCATTGCGGGACTCGTGTGCGCTTTGCTTACTACGGGTTCTGTTGCAACAGCGACTTTGGCCCAGCAAACGATGGTTACGGCTGACCTGGATTCATTTGAGAAGGTTGACCTCGACACGCTAGATGAGAAGTACCGAGATTTCTACGACTCGGTAGAGGTCATCCTGACGCCTGATGAAGAAAAGGTCTTTGAGCGCCTAGACTCGGATTTTCAACGCGACGAGTTCATGGAACGATTTTGGAAAGTGCGGGATCCGAGCCCCGGGACCTCCAGGAACGAATATAAGGAGGAATACGAAGAGCGGCTGGAGTACGTTGAGTTTCACTTTGGCCGTGGAGAGCCCGGCCCCGGAAGGAAATCAGAACGAGGTCGGATGTACCTGCTGCTAGGTGAGCCGATGAACATCAAATCGTTGCCCTACGAGCAGCAGACGTATCCCATAGAACTTTGGTGGTACCACGCCAATCCGCAGCTCGGGATCCCCCCGTTTTTTTACCTGGCTTTTTTCAAACGCCATGGCGCTGGGAGATTTCAACTCTATAGTCCATTGGTTGACGGTCCGATGGCGCTGCTCAACCCGGCTGGTGTCGAGAATGTGCGTGCGATTCAGAGTGGTGAAACTCGCTACATGGCGCAGATGGATGGGGAGATTGGCGCAGCGTACGATGTTCTTCAGTATATCGACGCAGAGCTTGCCCAAGCTGCATTGAGCTTGATCCCAGGGGATTACGGAGCACAAATGGGTTATGGCTCGATGCGGTCGCAGATGATGCTTGGCAACATCGAGATGATCCCTGAGAAGATCATGCCAACTGCCGCTTGGGCGTATCCGATTCTCACCGGCATTGTTGAGGCCGATGTTCGCTTCGAGAGCCTGCCGATCAAAGCACAAGCTGTCGCACTGTTGGATCCAAGTGGCTCGCCGTTCATCCACTACGCGCTGCTAACTGAAGGAAGTCGCCTCAATCTCTCCAACTATGAAGACTCCTGGTACGTCACGTTTCAAGTTGCCGGAACTGTGATCGATGACCAGAATCGCATAATCACCTCGGTCAAAGGTGTTGATGGTTCGTCTATAAAGACCCTTCAGGCAGATCTCGATGAGGAACAAGCTCGTAACATGCGCAACGGTCCGTTACTGCACCTCGACCGACTCCCGGTGGTTACAGGCAGCTTCGACTTTGAACTGGCCCTAGAGAACAACGTCTCGAGGGAATACGGTCGCGCTTCCTTCTCCATCGACGTGCCTGCTCCATGGCCTGAAGCAATGGGCAGCTCTCGCCCGTTGTTGTTGTGGGCTATTCGCGATGCTGAGCAGTACGACCCGTATTCTGCACACTATCCATTCCAGGTTGGCCAGTACACTGTCGTCCCGGCGCTCGACCCGGTGTTCAAACCCTCCGAGGCGATTTTGATTTTTCAGCAGGTGTACCTGCCACGAGGGCCTCAGAGTCGAATCGAAGCGACGTACAGGCTATTGGACGATAGTGGGGCATTAATAGATAGAACCGAGTACATTGACCCGGTCGATGCCGATCGCAACGGCACAATCAACTACATTACACGCATTCCCCTTGAGGACGTTCCTGAAGGGGAATACGAACTCTTTGTTGATTTGGAAGGTGACAATCGTAGCGGCACGACTCAGACGGTCACTGTTGACTCCGAATCCGAAGACGCCGCGCATTTACACATGAATGTGAAACCGCCGCCGACCGACCCTTGGGTTGCCTTCGATCGTGCTCAACAGCTTCGTACTTTGGCTCAGATCGACGATGCCATTGAGGTGCTCCAACCCGCCCTCGAACGTGTGGATGATGAGGAGATCCGGGCGCTTCAAATCGACCTGCTGATGGAAGCGGAGCGCTACGAAGATCTTGAAACTCTACTCATGCCGCTGCAGCGCGAGCATCCTAATGAAACAGAAATCTTGATGGCTTTAGCGGCGGTGAACTCACGCATGGGGAATAATCGCCAGGCCATTAGATGGTACGAGCGTGTCCGCCTTGCCACTCGACCGGAGGAGAGGATTGAGGTCCTAAATCCTTTGGCCTCTGCATATTTTGGTGATGGCAACAACGAAAAAGCGCGAGAAATGCTTGAAAAAAGCCTGGTAGTTAACCCCGACCAGCCAGAAATTCAGCGTTTGCTGGATCAGGCTCTGGGCAAGGGTGGCGATTCCTCACGCTGATCTTTGTGACCATAGCGTGTTTGAAGTGAATTCCAGTCTTCGTTGCGCCGTCTTATTGTCGGTTGCCAGCTTACGAAAGCCGGGAATATACTGCCGTTTACAGTTCCCTACGATCGAATCTCTACGGAAGTAAGCTTCCGGTTCCTGGAAATAAATGTCCATGAAGACAGCATTGATGATTCCTAATGCGGTATGGCGGGTTATTAGACTCGTTTCCGGAGGGTCCCAAAATGCGTAGAAACCAATTTGCCTCGATGGCTTTCATTTTCCTGCTCGTTTTCGCTTTGAGTACTGAGCTTGTTGACGCTCAACGTGGACGTGGTGGCGGTGGTCGTGGTCGCGCCCCAGCGGCACTTGAGGAGGCCAAAATTCTTGAAGAGTTCGACAATATTGTTGATCTCATATGGACAGACCGGGAAGAAGACACCTGGAACGACATCGATGACGATGCCACTGAGGATAAGCAGGCCTTCATAACGATGTTCTGGGAGAATCGAGACCCGACCCCAGGAACCGAGAGCAATGAATTTCGTGAGGTCTGGATGCAGCGGGTTGCCTATACTCAGCGCTACAACAGTGAGGGTATCGATGGTTGGCGAACCGATCGGGGCAAGTTCTACTTGATTTATGGACCAGAGGTGCTCACGGTCCAAAGTACGCAACGGGCTACTGGAGGGTCGAGTTCGGGGGAGCGTCAAGCACGGGCGAGCTCGAACACCGTTTGGGAGCTTGACGATACTCAGAATCCCTTCTTGGAAGGCAAGAAAGAGGTGATGTTCGCGCGGTACCAGCGCTCGTATTCGCGAATCACAGGTGGTATCGAACTGAACCAGGAGGCATTCCTGGCTGGTGTGGCGGTGTCAAACTATTTTGAAGCTCGTCGAGCAAATCCCTCATCAGCTGGCCCAGTAGGGGCTGGTGCTGTCCTGGCTCCCGGTGGTGCGGCAACTGCGAGCGGGGTGATTCCCACGCCCGACATCTTGGCCATGCAGCAGCTTATGCAGAATGGTGTGACCCTGCAGGATCTCGTTGTTCGCCAAGAAATGGCGTTCATTCCGGCGCCGGAGGGCAACACGTATTCCATTTTCAATTTCGATGTAGGTAAATCGGGGCTGACGTTCGAATCTCTTGGCTCCCCGGGGCCGGCAAATTTGTTGGCTTTCGGTGTTCTGCGGAAAAAAGACCCGGCGTCTGCCAACGGCTTGCAATTTGTGTACGAACTCAAGATTCCGTTCGCGGTCGTCCCAAGCAATGGCACCGCCGAGGTGACGTCGACGCACTCATTTGGCATGACGATCGAGCCTGGTGATTACCTTCTCTCCTGGGGGGTAATGGACATTGCCTCCGAAGGAATTGGCACGACCGACTACGAACTCACAGTGCCAGACTACGCTGGCGAGGCCTGCGTTGCCCCACCTGAAGTGGTAACTGGTGCTGAAGTTGTTCAGGTTGGACCTTGCATTGAGCTTGCCATTCCTAGTGTCATCATGGCTTCGAGTTTGGAGCAGATGACTGACGCAACGGACCTTAATAAGGTGTATTCACGGACTCGAGTCGCGTCACTCGAACTGGAGACCACCATAGAGAACGAATTCAACCGTAACGACTCTTTGTTGTTGCTCTATTTCATTAAGGGGTTAGGCGTTGATCCAGGTACACAGCAGAATCGTTTCGAACTTACACATCGGATCCTGCTGGCCGGGACAGAGACCAGTATCGCGCGCTTGCCTCTACAGGAAAAATTGGCCAGTGACATTCTGCAGGAGATTCCGCTGTCCCAGGTACAGCAAATTGAGGCGGGTACGGATTACGAGATCTTGATTGAGATTAACGACCAGATCACTGGCAACGTCTTGTTCCATAAGGTGCCATTCAGCGTTCGTGGGAGCTAAGCGAAGGCGAGGAGAATCACGGAGAATCACGATGACTGCGACAGCGTCACTTCGAAGCGTCTATAAGATTATTTTCTTTATTTCGGTTGCCGTTCTGACGGTGTCCGTGTTGGTGCAGCCAGCTGCCGCACAGCGGGGCGTCGGGCGCATGCAGGGCCTTGTTAAAGATATAGACGGCAACGGCATGGTAGGTGTCAATATCGTTGCAACGAATCCTTCCGCGACGCCGAATACGCGTACTGGAGACACTCGCGATGGCGGTCGGTGGGCAATTGTTGGGTTCACTCGCGGCGACTGGAAGTTTACGTTCACTAAAGAGGGCTACATCCCCTACGATATCAACACCACCGTGAGCGCAGCCAACCGGAATCCGCCGCTCAACGTGACGATGGCCCTGATGCCAGAAGGTATGGCTGTTGCTGGAGTCGGCAACGCTGCGGTCGATCAGGAGCTTTTTGATTCTGCCGTGGCTCTTGACGACGCTGGTGATTATCTCGGGGCCGTCGCCAAGTATGAAGAATTCTTGGCTTCAAACTCTCATCTTGACGCTATCCACGGGAACATCGGCAATGCCTACCGGAGTGCTGGCAATATTGAGAAAGCAGAGGAGGCTTATCTAAAGCTGCTAGCTGCCGAGCCGGACAACGTGATGGCGAACTATAACTTGGGGGAAATGCTCGTCGAGGCGGGGGATATGGAAGGGGCACTGCCTTATTTTGAGACTGTCGTGGATGGAAACCCCGAAGATCCAGCCGTGTACTACAACGTCGCTGAACTATATTTCAACCAACAAGTGCTGGGGTGTCTCGAGCCTACGCCGGAATGCCAAGGTGCGATCAGCTACTACAGTCGCGCACTTGAGGTTGATCCCAACTATTTGCCAGCCCATATGCAGCTGGGATTCGCTCTCGTTAGGCTTGGTGATATCGCCAATGCCATCCTGGCGTTCGAGAAGTATGTCGAACTCGCTCCGGAAGACGACCCGCAGCTACCAATCGTTAAGGACGTGCTCGCGGCACTACAAACGGGGTAAAATCAACTCACTGGCTCAGTTCCCCTGCACAACAGGGAGATAGTTATGTCGTTTCTTCATCCTGAAGTCGTCAGTGGATGGAGAACCAGTAACATCATAACTACGACAACTCTGTTGACTCTCTTGATGGCATCTGGTTGTGCTGGCACGCAATGGGGAAAGAGAATCGCATATTCGCCGGGGTCGTTTGTGGAAGTAATGCAAGCGCAGGCCCCCGAGATATTGGCCGAGGACCTGGTTATTCCTTTCGCTGTCACGCCGGAGATGGTGGTTCGTGCCAAGACTCTCCTTGAGCGGATGCCGCTGCTCCATACAGATATAGACAGAGCTAATCGCCTCATGAATGCGCTAACAGATGAGGACGAATTTGGGCTTGTCTATGACTCGGTGGCCACTTCCCCTCCCGCGATTACCGTGGAACGAGGCTACGGTAACTGTCTGGCGCTAACTTCAATCTTCATTGGCTTGGCGCGTGAAGTTGGTTTGGTTGCCTACTACGTCGACGCCTCCAATCGCATCAATGACCTGCGGCGAGAAGAAGAAATCATTGTCGATTCTGGCCACATTGCTGGTGTTGTGATGACAGAAAAGGGTTATACCTTCGTCGACTACGATGGCCACGTCTCAGACTATCGAACCTTCGAAATTATCGACGACATTACGGCGCTGGCGCACTATTACAACAATCTTGGCTTCGAACTGATATTCAACGCTGAGCGGTCTGACGAGCCTGTTCCTAGGGAAGAGGCTCGTCACAATTTCGAGCTTGCCACCATGGTCCGGCCAGATTTTACTCGGGCATACAACAACCTGGGGGTCGTGCATACACAACTCGGCGACCTGGATTCTGCAGCGGCCGCGTATCGCACCGCAATTGAAATGGATCCAAAAACCGACGCGGCCTACCACAACCTAGCGAACTTGCAAATGAGGGCAGGCGACCTAGACGGGGCTTTGGTTTTGTACACTCAGGCCCTTGAGGTGCGTCGGGATAATCCCTATCTGAACTACCACCGTGGCTTGGTCCAGTATCGACTTGGTGATCTTGGCGCTGCAGAAGAGTCTTTTAAGAGGGCGGTTAGGCTCCAACGCGATTACATCGAGGCCCACAATCTCTTGGCACAGGTTTACTACCAACAGGGGCGGCTCGAGGAAGCTGAAGAAGTGAAAGCAACCGTGCAACAGATCCTTGCAGGGAAGCGCTGAGGTTGAAGCATGCTGCAACCGCGTCGATTCGCGGCGAATGGGCCGGAGAGCCTACATCCTTATCCAGGTTGGCGAATTGGATGTAGCGGATTGGCCAGCAGGCAATAGGCGAGGAAAGTGACTTGGTGACATCTTGGTTCATAGCCTTCTTGCTGTGGTGTGGGGGAAGTGCGTTGTCCGCCGAGATCGTTCCCTTGATTTCTGAGCATCAACAACCAGACAGAAAATCACAGCAGAAGCTTATCTTTGAATCAGCGGGCGAGTTGGAACGATTCCAGGTGAAAATTGTTTCGCCGAGGCGAATTGACGAAATCGTTGGCCGGTTGACCGTGCGCGCCGAAGTCTCCACTGAGCGACCTTCCGGGGTTTCGGCAGTCGATTTCTTAATCGATGGCCGTTTGCTTTTTTCAGACGTAGAAGCCCCTTACGAGTTCCTATGGAATCCGGGAAGCTTTGCTGAGCACTTGATCGAAGTGCGAGCGTATGGACCCGGCCGACAGATGGTTAGCGATTCACTTCAAACGAGTTTTGAGACCCCGGCTTCCAGCCTGAGGGGTTATTCCGCCCGAGTCGAACGAGTCGAGATGCACGTCCTCATAGAAGGGGATGAAAAGCTACCGGCTTCGCCTTCCAAATCGACTTTTAATGTCTATGAAAATGGCGTCAAACAACCCGTTATCTCAGTGGAGCCGGTCGCCGATCTGCCGCTAGCGATCGGACTTCTGATCGACCATAGCGAGAGCATGCTTGCTCGTCTCGAAACCGCTCTTGATGCTGCGGTAGCCTTTGTTGATGGACTCCTCAGACACCCGAACGACAAGGTGTTTGTTCTCGGCTTTGCCGATGCTCCGATTGTTTTTCAAGAATTCACCAACGACAGTGAGCGACTCGCTGACTCGATTAAATTGATCGACGCCGGGGATTACACAGCGCTGTACGATTCGATAGTGGCTGCCTCTCGAAAGTTTGATGGTATTGATGGCCGGCATGCCGTGATCCTGTTAACCGATGGAGCCGATTCGGGTAGTGACCATACATTTCGCGAAGCAGTGGTGGCTGCTCAACGTGCCGACGTGGCGCTCTATCCGGTTGGCGTCGAGCTCTCCCCACGGTTTGTGCGTGAACGGTGGATTCTCCGGGAACTCGCTGAGCAAACTGGTGGACGAATTTTTTCTTTCGGTCAGCGAACAGACCCTAAAGAAATCTACGAGGCAATCGAGGAAGATCTTCGGTCGCAGTTTCGGATTAGTTATGCGCCGACCATCCCCGGAGGAGACGGCGAATGGCGAGAATTGGAAATCCGCATTCAGGGCTCTGATGGCCAGGAACGGCGGGTGCGCACGCGGCCTGGTTATTTTGCTCAATAAGATGATTAGAATTGCTGTTAAGTGACTGTACAAGCGGGCCCCGAGGTTGCGTTGACCCGCGTCCGGCACCGTGACTATACTTATGGCCATCCGTACGGCCATCGGGCATTCCTTTTGCGCGTTGAAAGCCTTTTCGGGTCCGTGCTAGAAGCCACTTCACGGCGCCTAGGACATGGGGCTAGACTAGATAGAAAGGTGACAACGAGCTCATTTAGATACAAAGAGATCTTAGACCGCAATGGCTTTTGAACTAATCCCCGTCGTGGGGACCAAAGATGTAAGAGGGAGGTAACGGCTGTGGATCTTTCCGGCGGTTCCATAATGGAATTTTATCAAAAGGGTGGCCCCATCATGCACGCCCTTCTGATTTGCTCGCTTATCGGCCTGGTGTTCATCTTTGAACGTGCCTGGGCTCTATATCGTTCCAAAATTGACACTCAGGAGTTCCTCGATCGTGTCCGTACAGCCCTGACCAAGCGTCACAATGTCAAGGAAGCTATTGCGGCGTGCGAGGAATATGAGGGACCGATTGCCAATATCATGAAGGCTGGCCTTCTTAAGTACGGGCGCCCTCAGGATGAAATCGAGCGCACGATCGAGACTGCATCGGCGCACGAGCTGGCTCGTCTCGAGCGTGGTCTCGGTGTGTTGGCCACTATTTCGAACATCGCGCCTCTTCTCGGCTTTCTTGGCACAGTGTCAGGGATGATCAACTCGTTCGATGCACTTGCACGTGCTGGTCTTTCCAACCCGGGCCTGGTTGCCCAGGGTATTTCAGAGGCGCTGATCACCACGGCTACTGGCCTTGGTGTCGCCATCCCGATTCTCTCCTCCTATAACTATTTCACGACACGTGTTGGCAAGTACGTGCTCGAGATGGAGACGGCAGCTAATGTGCTGCTTGAGACCTACGCTGAAATGGAAACCCCGGGAGATTCAGGAGCATAAGCTATGAACCTGAAAGCACCCAAACGAGCAGAGTCCTATATCCCTACGGCTTCGATGGCGGACATCGCCTTTCTGCTCATCGTGTTTTTCATGGTAACCACCACAATCACGGTTGACCGTACGGCGGTCGAGCTGCCAACAAGCCTTGAGCGTGTTGAAGTACCCAAGGATGCTGCGGTGATCGCAATTGACGAGACGGGCCAAGTCTTTTTCTCCAATGGAGAGGAAGACAGTCGTGCGATCAGTACGCAGGACCTCCTGCCATCAGCTGCGTTTATCATGTCGAAGAACTCGCTAAAGTACTTTTTGATCAAGGCAGATGGAGCCGCTGAATACCGTTATATTGACCAAGTGATGGAACAGCTTCGTCAGGCTGCCGTCCGAAACATCGCCATGCTCACGCAGCAAGAGGGCGTGGGCTAGGGAGAAGGATCCATGAAGTTAAAGAAGAAAAAGGAAGATCCAGAGATCCCAACCTCTTCGATGGCTGATATCGCTTTTCTGCTAATCGTTTTCTTTATGGTGACGTCGGTGTTTTCAGTAACCCGTGGGCTGGAGTTCCAGCTTCCGCGGCAAGAGAACTCAACGGAGCAAAGTGCGGAAGAAGCGGTGCACATCTTCATAGAGATGGCCGGCTCTAACTGCGCCTTCACGGTGGACGGTGTGATGACTTCACTCGAAGATATCAACGTCTACCTGCAGCCAAAGTTGGCGCGTAATCCGAATAAATTCGTCATCATTGACCCTTCTCCCACCGCTCCATACCGTTGTATGGTGGATGCGTTTGACGAGTTGAAGCAGGGTGACGTTAAGAATATCTCGATCCCCACGACAGCTGAGAAAGCTGCGTGGGGTAGCGTAATGTAGCGGGAAGGACTACTGACTATGGCCGAGCAAAATCAACCCGGCGAGATGACGAAGTCCTCCCCAGGCCAAGCGGGTGTCCAGAAAGAATTCTGGCAGGAAACCGCCGCCATGAGCATGGCAGAGGCAGACGCCGACAAGCAGTCGATGAAAGTGGCTTGGATCGGCGCGCTGATTTTCCACTTCCTTCTTTTTATTACCGTCTTCCCCTCAATGGGTGGAGTCACATTCGAGGCTGAGGAGCGTGAAGCGGTGGTGATTAAGCGCTACAAACCGCCTACGCCGCCGAAGGAACAGCCCAAGAAGAAAGTTGTTAAGAAGACAGCTTCGCGCGTTCCTATTCCTGACCCAACGCCCGATGAACCCGAGCCGATCGTTGCTGAAGAGGTCGAGTACGTAGAAAATACGGAAGTACCGGTCGACACAGACTTCGTAGTCGGTATGCCGACAGGTGGCCCTCCGATCATTGATACAGGGCCAATGCGGGTCGGTGGTGAAGTGCAGGAACCGGAGAAGATTCACCATGTGAATCCCGAATATCCGGAACTGGCACGTCGCGCTCGTGTGGAGGGCTTCGTTGTGTTGCAGGCGATAATCGACAAGCAAGGCAACGTGTCAGAGATCGAGACCCTGAGAGGTTTGGGCCTTGGGCTTGATGTCGCTGCGCAGGAAGCTGTTGCGCAGTGGAAATACACGCCGACCTTCTATAATGGTCGCCCTGTCGATGTCATTCTTACCGTTACTGTGGTCTTCCAGTTGGTCAAGTAGACTCCGAGTAGAGCATTAACTAAAAAGGTGATTCCGATGAAAGCTAATCGCTACGTGGCTGCGATCGTCGGTGCGGCCGTTGCCATCAGCTTTGCGCTGCCGGGGGCGGTGTCGGCTCAAGACGACGATAAATGGAGAAACGCGTTCAGCTCTTTCCAGCGAGGTGATTACGCGCAGGCCGAGACTCAGTTTCGTGAAGTCTGTACTTATTACGAAGACCAAGGGCAACCGTGGGGTTGGTGCCACATGATGCTCGGTACGACACTCGCTGCCTCTGGAGTTGTTTCCAAGCGCCAGGAGGCTCTTGCACAACTTGAGATTGCTAAGGAACTGGTAGCCAATGATGGTGAGCGCTACATGACACATAACGGGATCGCACAGATTCACCTAGTCAGTCGGAACTGGGGTGAGGCGATCGACGCCGCAAACGATGCAACAGCATTCGCCAATGCTGAGCAACAGGGAGTGTTGGCCAAAACTAAAGGCCAGGCGTACTACAACTTGCAAGATTTTGGGAGCGCCGCTAGAGAATTGGAAATAGCGACCCAGAGTCGTGGTGACGAGGCCAACCTGTTTGCACAACTCGGGCACGCTTACTTCGAGACCGATGAAAAAGAGAAGGCTCTGCCGCAGCTTGTGAAGGCTGCGCAACTCGATCGTAACAACCGTATTGGTTTGTTCTTCGCTGCTCGTATTCATCTGGATGATAGCAACTTTGATCAAGCAATCGCACTGGCGGAACGTGCCATCCAGGCGCACCCTCAAGACACCAGCATCCGAGATATTCTGGGCACCGCATATTTGGGAGTGGACAGGTTTCAAGAAGCTGAACAGCAGTTCTTAGTTGTTCTCCAGGATCGTCCCAATAAGCAGCTCACAATCTACAACCTAGCCCAGGCCTATACTGCGATGGAGGACTGGCCTAGGGCCATCGAGCAGTACCAGAAGGCACAGAACCTTTTTGAGGCCGGGAGTCCTATGCAAGCGAGGTTACTGTATGACCTCGGCATTGCGTTTGAGACAATTTCTCGCAACGAAGACGCATTGCGTGCATACCGGGATTCAGCGGCGATTAGTGAAAACGTGGACAAGACGGATGCAATCGAACGTGTTCAGGAGCGCATCCGCCGTGCTAAAGGAAAAGGCGGTGGCGGGTAGGACCACCTTTCTAATAGGAACCACTGCGACACTTGATAGAGTTCCTTTAGAAAATTCTCGCAGCGCCTACGACTTTGGGCCAGCTATAGTTCTCTTGAACGTAGTTGGCCCTTTTTTTCTAGGATCCCTAAGAGTCGTTCCCACTGTTGCTCGATAATTGGCCACTGATAGTTACCCTCGAAGTACTTCCTCCCAGATTTACCACACGCTTCCCGTAAGCGTCGATCGTTCATCAACAGGTTCAGTGACTCCATGAACATGTTGTTGTTGGCATAGTAGAGGCCTCCATTACTGCGTTCGACCTGCCCTCGTAATACTTCACAGTGGGCATTGACCAAGACGGGTTTCGATAGCGCCCACGCTTCCAGAAGGACCATTGAAAGGCTTTCATAGAAGGACGGCATGACGAGAAATGAGGCCGCAGCGAGGGCGTCGAATTTCTGTTGCTCGTCCACGGCTCCAATGTGGCAGACGGAAGGGTGATCTGGAATGGGAATTACTGGATGGCCGATCAATACTAGTAGTCGCGGTTTTTGGCCGTTTTCTTCAGCACGTTCCGCGGCCCGGAGGTGGTAGTTGAAGAGTTGATTACATCCTTTGTTGGAATCGATACGGCCGATGTACAAAAAGAACGGTTCCTCGATCTCAAACTCTCTTCGAAATCGAGCCGGATCACTGGAGTGCGAGAGCTCCTGGGTCCGCGACGGTTCTTGGATCCCCACACCGATAATGTCGCTGGGGACATCGTGTGAATCGCTGCGATCAAGAATCATGTCGCGTTCCTCGGCTGTGTTAAACACGATGGCCCGTGAGTCTTGAAAGATGGATCGGAACATTGGTACGTCTATAGCCGGATCGGCCTCCGCAGTTGGTACGAGAACCCCCTTGCCAGTAGCAACTTGCATGGCGTGGTAAGTCGTCCAATAGCGGTATGAATAGCATATCCAGTAGTCAAAATTGTCTTTATAGCGGCCGATCCAATCGCGCATTGCTGGCGACAATGGTCCCTGAGCATTGAGCCAGGCGTCGGCCTCAGCATCGGAATGGTCGCGGTAGAAAACACGTTGCTGCAATCTTGCAAAGCGATCCAGATCTCGCGGACGTCGAACTGGAAATCGCCAAACAGGGAGACCGTTGACATTATCGAGGCCGGCCGGATACGCGTTCGCCCATGTTAGGTAGTCCTTTGCACAGGTAGTGACGATTTCCACTTCGTGATTTCGGGACAAAAGTTCCGCTATTAGGCGGCAGTGGAGTTCAGCACCCCCCCGAATTTCAAGACCGAATCGATGAACTACCATCGCTAGCCGCATAAGCCGAATCGTGGAGAGAGGGGAGGGTTAGTCTTCGCCGTTATTCCTACGGCGATCGGCTTCTAGTGCTTCGAGGCGACACGTTACATCGTCAAGCTGGGCCTCGAGATCAGAGTTTTTACAGAGAATTTCGTTCAGTGCTTCTGCAATACCCAGGTTGATCTTGAATTGCTTGTACAAAGGCACCTCTAGGTTCGCGAAAACCTTGATCACTGGACGTGCAAGTCGGCGAATGATCGCCAGCACTGAGCCGACACCCCGGCGATTCGAGTCGAGAAGGTCCTGCGGCGTGACGTTCCATGGACCTTCGAGGCCCAGAGTTTTTTGCAGGTCGTAGGGTCTTTGGTCGTCAAGGTCAACAGCTAAGCGAACACGCGCCCTAGCTTGCTCTTCGACCTCTTCGGGTACAAGTGTCTCTATTTCACCTGAAGCTATCTTCCTGCGCGTGGCCTTACTTGCATGGCTTCGTACCTGCTTAGCCAAATTGGTCACGTCCAGGTCGTCATAATTAATACGATAGTCTTTAGTACTCAGTTTGGATGCCCTTAGCTCGTTAAGGTTTGTCCGGACAGCGTACGGCCATCATGGGATTATCCTATTCTAACAGTCTGGCCTCTATGATCAGTTGCCAGTTTATCTAAGGAAACTACCTATTGTGTGCTGCTGAACGGCACGATTGAAATATTTCTGGGAAAGGTTAATCATCGCTGAGAATTGTGGGCCTTTAAGCATCAATGAAACGCCGCTGTGGTCTGTTGCTAGCGGCCCAGGGTCGCGTCTATCTCCGAAATCTCTTACCGTGAGCGCTGAATGAGCAAATCACGTGCATCGGAGCTCACTGCTAGCCGCCTGTCGTTGTACCTGCGTTTCTTGAGTCAGCTTGAGGATGGGGAAACAGCGACGATTTCCAGCCGTGCGATGGCGGACAGTCTTGGAGTTACATCGGCTCAAATTCGTCGCGATCTGGCATCGTTCGGCGAATTTGGCGTTCGTGGTGTCGGTTACGAGGTGAAGCAGCTGCGTGCCGAACTTGAGCGCATCCTTGGTCTCGATCGGACTCTTCACGTTGTTATCATCGGAGCCGGCAACCTTGGGCATGCGCTGGCTGATTACCCCGGTTTCGGTGTTGAAGGCCTGAAAGTCGTTGCATTATTAGATGTCGATCCTGACAAAGTCGGTAACGTGACGCGGAGAGGGATTCCCATCTACCACCTCGACGAGCTCGAATCGATCACCGAGGAGAAGGTTGATGTGGGCATTGTCTCGGTACCTGCCGAAGTAGCCCAGGAAGTCGTCGACTGTTTAGTTTCCGTAGGTATCCGGGCGATCCTTAACTTTGCGCCAGTTCGGCCTCGAGTGCCAGAGGGTTTTCGTTGCAAGAGCGTCGATCTGACTTTGGAGCTCGAAAGCTTGTCGTTCTTCTTGTCTTTGCAGGAACTCGCCAAGGGTACCGACGCCAATTCTTCGTAGGCGAAAAGACTGGAGTTTGTTCGGCAGGACAAAGAAAATCACCGCCAAGCCATGGGTTCGGCAGGCGGTGATTATTTAATTCGATGTTGCGGCTTCTCAGGTGCCCCACTTCAGGAAGACGAGCACAAGCCCGATGAGCAGCGTGTAAATTGCCAACGACTCGATGAGAACAAGACCGATGATTAGAGAACCGCGGATTTGACCTCCCGCGCTGGGATTGCGGGCCATTCCATCACAGGCCGCCGCGACTGCTCGCCCTTGGCCAAGGCCACAAGCGCCTGAGGCGATTCCCATGGCAAAAGCAGCGGCGATTGAAATTGCCATTTTGACATCTTCAGCGCCGGTGGCGGCGCCCCCATCCTGCATAGGGGCCGCAATGGCCGGGGTAGCCACCATGATCAGAAACAAAACGGAAAGGGCGACGAGCCCGTTCTTCCTGGACATTAAATTCTCCTTTCGGAGCGCACCCTTAACAGGTGCGCGGCATTTCGAATTAGTGCCCGTGCTCAAGTGCACCGGCGATGTACACCATTGATAACATGATAAAAACAAATGTCTGCATGAAAGCTACAAAGACCCCCAGCGGGGCGAAAATAAGTGGCAAACCGAAAGCGAATAAGGTGAAAAACACTCCGGCGAGAGTATGCTCTGCGAAAACGTTGCCGAAAAGGCGGATCGATAGAGACAGCGGCCGCGATAGGTGACTTAGGGTCTCGATTGGGATCATCAGAGGAGCCATCCAAACTGGATCCCCGATGAACTGCTTGGCATACCCGATCCCCTGGGCTCGGATACCGATGAAGTTGTAAAACAGGAACGACATCACGCCGAGTACGACAGTCGTATTTAAATCACCCGTTGGTGGCTGGAAACCTGGCACATTAGTGATCAGGTTTGACATCAAAATAAAAACCGCGAAACCTCCCAGTACAGGGAAATACTTGCGACCTTCAGGGCCGATGAAACCGTCAATCATGGCGGTGATTGACTCAACACCAATTTCCAACATTTGTTGCGGCCACCCGGGACTATCGATGGAGAAACGCCTCGACATTGGGATGAAGATAACTGCCAGGAAAACAACGATGAACCAAGCAATTACCCCCTGATCCGGAAGGTGCGGATCAGTTCCGGTGAAGTTCTCGACCAGCGAGTTCAGCAAAATCGTGATCGTAGATAGTTCGTGTTCCATCGGAAGCTTGGCGGATTATGGGCCCAAAGGAGGGCTGGAAAATACTTCTGAGAAAGTTTCGATGACGACCGCCAGAACGACTATCGAGAGCCCCAAAACTACGGGAATTGGACGAACCCCAGGTAGGGCGAAGATACCATAGAGAATAAGCGCCATCAACACGAAGCGAAGTCCCAGGAAAAGCATTTGGAGAGGGTTTGGAGGCCTTTTAGCGCTTTCTAAAACCCGACTTGCAATCCGCTCCAAGAGCACAAAATTCAGCATTACTAGGGCCCCTCCGAGACACGCTCCAACAACGGCCATTGGTTCCTGCCAGACAGCCGCAACTAGGATGGCAACACCGATCATCGAAACTAATGCATTACGCCTAAGTCGGGCGACGAGCGCATCGGGATCATAGTCGTTAGGGTCAGCGTGGTTACTTATCGTCATCGGCTGCCACTGCTTGAAGCAAGTTACGGATTGCTGCTGCCACGCCTAACCCGAGACCGATCAGGGAAAGGAGCGGGGTCGTTCCCCACCATTGATCGAGCAAATATCCACCAAAGAACCCAAGCCCGATCGAAACGGGAAACATGGTGCCAATCGTAGCGTATCGTGTGAACTGGCGAGTGATCGATAAAAGCGACCCGTTGTCGCCATGCTCTTCGCCGTTGGTCTTCTGTTGCTTTTGTTCGATTGTCTTTCGCTAGGCTAGTTTACTTAACGTACTAGCTGAGAGGCGCTGGAAGCCCAGTCGAGGAATGGAGAGGCCCAGATACCAACTAGCACTGTCATCAAAACGGCTGCTACTAAGGTCAGTGTTAGCGGTGACGAGTGCACCAACGTAGCGTTTTCGACGGGGTCCTGGATGGCCATGACAACCACGATGCGCAAGTAATAGAAGATGGAGATTGCAGCGTTAATTGCCCCGACCACTGCTAAAGAAGTCCATCCGGAATTGATTGCCGCAGCGAAGACGTACCATTTCCCAAGAAATCCGGCCATCGGTGGGATACCACCCAGCGATAGAAGAAATACGAGCATGCAGAAGAATGCTCCGTATGAGCGGGAGGCCAGCCCTGCGAAATCTTCCAGGTTTTCTCCAGCAAGGCCGTTACGTCGCACCAATACGATTGTTGCCCAAGCCCCTATGTTCATGAACGTATAGGCGAGCAGGTAAAAGAGTGACGCAGCGATCGCGAAGGAGCGCGCATCCCCGTCGCTAGTGGCTGCAGCCACCACACCGATCAGTACGTTGCCGGCGTGAGCGATGCTCGAGTAAGCCAGCATGCGCTTGAGATTTTCTTGGGTCAACGCGGCGATATTGCCGACAAACATTGTGAGAATCGCCAAGCCAGCGAGCAGCAATGTCCAAGAATCCTGCAACGGCTCCAGCGCAACAAGGAAGATGCGCATCATGACAGCAAAAGCAGCAGCCTTTGAAGCAGTCGTGATGTATAGCGAGACCGTTGTTGGGCCCCCAGAGTAAGCATCGGGTGCCCACACGTGAAATGGCACGGCGGCGATCTTAAAGCCCAGCGCGCTTGCCATGAGGATAAGGGCTGCAGTAGTCAGCTTGCTAGTTTCCAACCCGCTGGATGTGATCGCCTCTGCAATTCCTGCCAAGTTTGTCGTGCCGGCAAGAGCGTAGAAGAGTGAAATCGCGTAGAGAAAGATCGCCGATGACATTGCCCCCAGAATAAAGTATTTGATACCAGCTTCGTTCGACTTGTGATCGTCTTTCAAGTAGCCGACGAGCACATAAACCGAGAGAGCTTGAAGCTCCAACCCGACGAATAGGGAGATAAAGTCGACGGAGCGCGCCATAAACATCATGCCAAGAAGCGCGGTCAAAAGGAAAAAATAATACTCAGGATGGTGTGCCTCATGGTCGTCGAGAAAGCGAATCGACGCGAGGACGGCAAACCCCGCAGTGATAAGGAACAATGCTGAGAAGAACATGCTGAAGGCGTCCATTCCCAGTAACCCAGAAAAGTATGTTTGATCAGTGGGTGTCTGGCGCAGTACTACAACGGCTGCAACCACGACCGCCGCCAATGTGAACCAGGCGAATTGATGTGGGCGTCTACGAGGCCCATCAAGCGCACCCCACAGCAACACGACCAATGCCGCCAAGGTAATGATGAGCTCGGGACCAATTGCCCACAGATCTTCGACTGGAAAGGGAAGGCTACCCATCGATTAGTTCTCCGAACTCTCGGGCGTCTTATCGTCGTCGGTTAGCTGCTGTTGAAGGAGATCTTCGAGCGAAGCGAGTTGGCCTTTAGCGTTGACTGGGAGCGCGGCTGCTGTGCCCGGTGTAGATGGCAGTGGCAAAGGCGTGACGCCGGACCCATCAAAGTAGCCCGGGCGGACCCGCTCGACTATGGCATTCACTGGCTCTTCGATCATCTCGAGAAACGGTTTGGGATAGACCCCCATGACAATCGCCATAATGACTAACGGTATGAGCGTCATAGACTCGCGCAGGTTGAGGTCCTTAAGGCCCGCGATCTCATCGTCTTTGACCTCGCCGAGCATGACTCGCTGGTAAAGCCACAGGAGGTAGGCAGCTGCCAAGACGACACCCCACACTGCGAAGAACGCGTATTGGTGACTTTCCTGGAAGGTACCGGCCAATACGAGAAATTCACCGATGAAACCGTTAAGCGTTGGCATACCGAGAGAAGCGAACGCGATAATTGCGAACATCGTCGCGTACACTGGCATGACTTGTGCGAGACCTGAGAATCGCGCGATCTCCTTTGTGTGCATGCGCTCGTAGATTAGGCCGACGATCAAGAAGAGCCCGCCGGTCGCTACACCATGAGCCAGCATTTGGAAGATGCCACCCTGTAGAGCCACGGGGTTGAGCATA
>Ga0187827_10001257_pt1 | contig 37904 bp, 29 predicted proteins | sample ETNtaG_39_FD_167969 | JGI IMG/M metagenome (GOLD analysis project Ga0187827, IMG submission 167969) | Marine microbial and viral communities from oxygen minimum zone, Eastern Pacific Ocean - ETNP2014_SV_150_PacBio MetaG (Illumina Assembly) | ecosystem: Environmental > Aquatic > Marine > Hypoxic...
GTGAGGATGCCTTGAGACGCGAAAAAACCATGGACGTCTTCTGGCCTCGTTTCTTCTCTCACTAAAATCACTTTTTTACCAGCTCTTCCTTTTTCTTCTGCTGTATCAGCATCAAATATCGCTATACCACTAGATGCACCAGGAGATGCTCCTAATCCTTTAGCCTTGGACTCGATATGAATCGTTGGATCAATACTTCTATGAAGCATATGTTCAAGTGTTTCTGGTGTTATTCCCATAAGCGCTTCCTCTTTTGTAATGAGTCCTTCTTTTTCCATTTCAACTACTACTCTGACTCTTGCTCTTGCATCCATTTTGGCATTTCTGGTCTGAAGAAGGTAAAGTTTTCCTTTCTCTATTGTGAACTCAATATCCTGAGGATATTTGTAGTACTTTTCGAGTTTTTCTGTTAAACCTAGAAGTTCATTATAAGCCTCTGGAAGTTCTTTTTCCATCCCCTGGATTGGGATCGGTGTCCTTATCCCAGCTACCACGTCTTCTCCCTGTGCATTTAGAAGATATTCTCCATATACTGTTTTCTCCCCTGTTCCTGGATCACGTGTAAAAACTACTCCTGTACCACTTTTGTTCCCCATATTTCCAAAAACCATTGTCACAACATTAACAGCTGTTCCATCAGCTATTTCCGGTCCAATATTGAACTCACGTCGATAATCTACACATCTCTTCACGTTCCAGCTTTCAAATACAGCTGCAATAGCACTATTCAGCTGCTCATATGGATCATCTGGAAACTCAATTCCAGTTTCTTTCTGACATATATCTTTGAGTTTCTTTACCAACTTTTTTAATTCTTCAGTAGTTGCATCATTCTCTTCCGATATCTTGGGAAACTTATCGTCACTTACATGTAACACAACCTTACCAAAAAGCTGGATAAATCGGCGATATGCATCATATGCAAATCTGGGATCACCAGTTTGTTCGATCAAACCTTGGACAGTTTTATCATTTAGTCCTACATTAAGAACTGTATCCATCATCCCTGGCATAGAAACTGCTGAACCTGATCTCACAGATACAAGCAGAGGATTCCTTGAATTTCCAAAGCTTAATCCTGTCTTCTGTTCAAGAGTATTCATAGCTGAATGTGTGTTCAGGATTAATTCTTCAGATAATCTCTGATTATTCTCATAATATCTTGTGCATTCCAAAGTTGTAATTGTAAAACCTGGAGGAACTGGTAATCCAAGTTGAGTCATCTTTGCTAATCCTGCGCCTTTCCCTCCTAGAAGCTTCTTGTTATCACTATTTCCATCCTCAAAGGAGAATATATCTGATGTTATTTTTTTACTCATATGTTTCGCAGTGTCTAAAGGGGCAAAACATAACTCTGATATAAATAAGGCGATTCTAAAATCATGTGTGACACTAATTTGTTGGATAACGCAAGTATATCTTTGAATTCAGGATTACATAAAAACGCACTTACCGTAGTAATGATACTGGTTTCAGTCTTACTGTTGATATCAGCAATTTTTCTCATTGACCCTCAACTAGCCCCGCAAAGAGAAAAAACTTACGAATCTCTAGTAGATGACTTATTCGATGAAGTATTACAGGGAGTTCAAGATATGAGAGATCTTCCGTCTCCTGAGAAGATAGAACTGAATATAGTTTCAATACAGTGGTTTAGAGATATGGCAAAGGAGGAAGTTAGAAGAGAGAGCAAAGAGATAAATCTCGAAGACATCGTCCATAAAGCGCTCTTCCTTATACCGCAGAATTATAGTGTGGGTGAAGCTCGAATGGAGCAGGCAAGTAGAATAAAAGCGGCTGTTTCGGGAAATCAACTTTACGTTGTGCACGAATTTTTTGATCCTCTAAATGCAGATGTTGCTAGACGAACTTTAGCCCATGAAATTACCCATTTACTTCAGAGCCAGTTTATATCTCCAAGTTTAGTCACGTCGGATCAGAGGTGGGCTTGGATAGCCCTAGTGGAAGGAGATGCCGACTTCACAGCGGACACTTATATCTCAGGATCAGGACTTTTATCTCTTAAGGCATATGAAATTGAAAGTTTAGACAAGATCAGAGGGTTTCCTTATCAATATGGATCGGGATTTATTTCAGCACTTTTTATGAAAGATGGCTGGAATCAAGTAAATTATGCTTACGTAAATCCTCCAAGATCCACAGAAGAGATTCTGCACCCTGAAATATATTTGGCAGGTGGCTCATTCAAAAAGGTCGAAGCATTATTTCCTGGTTCAAGCGAATGGAAAGTAATGCTAACAGACACATTTGGTGAGAACTTTATTCGAGTTATGCTTGAAAACGGTTTATCTAGAGAGGTAGCTATTGAGGCTGCAGTGGGTTGGGGTGGTGATAATCTTACTCTCTTCAGTAAAGATGAAAATTATCTTGTGACTTGGCGTATTAATTGGGACACTATTGATGATGCTTCTGAATTCATTAAGGGATTCAAGAATTTGATTGTGAAGATGAATGGAAAAGAAGTTGGACCTGAACTATATAATGTCCAAGGCAACTATTTGACTTTTACAAAACGGGATTTGTTGACAGAGATTGCAATCTCTTCAGAAAAAGAACTGATTTTATATATGCAACAGCTGATGAAGCATTAGTTTTAGTTAACATTACCATTAAATAATAATATTCTAACTCAAAACATTTATGAATCGTCGTATTAGGCAAAATTTAGAGGTAAAAGATCAATACGAGATGCATCTAGTTTCACATATTCATTGGGATAGGGAATGGTATCGCACATTTCAAGATTCTAGAGTGAAATTGGTTAAAATAATTGATAAACTACTCTTGTTACTAGATTCAAATCCAGATTATCGATATTTTATTCTAGATGGTCAAGCAGTAATTTTGGAGGATTATCTCGAAGTTCATCCCGAAAAAGAGGAATTGTTGAAAAAACACGTTAGTCAAAGCAAACTTTTCGTTGGGCCTTGGTATATTTCTCCTGATGAATTTTTAGTTAGCGGTGAAGCACTAATAAGGAATTTGATGTTAGGGCATAAAATCGCTACAAGATTCGGCCAGGTGATGAAGGTGGGTTATATCCCTGATCAATTCGGCCATGTCTCTCAACTTCCCCAGATTCTCAGAGGCTTCGATATTGATTCAGCAGTATTCTCTAGAGGATTGGGTGATGAGGGAGAGACGTTAGGATCAGAGTTCGTCTGGAGAGCGCCAGACGGAAGCAAAGTCTTAGCGATTCATCAGATAGGTGGGTATATGTCAACTTCTGCTCTGGGATATGAAAATCCTGATGAATTTGGAATTAGTACAGCTCCATTAAATCTAAAAAAAGCTCTTGAATCTGTAAATCGTAATAAGTTAATCCTTTCCAAATATGCTCGAACTAACTACCTTTTACTCAATAATGGTGAAGACTTTTTTGAACCACAGCCTGAACTACCTGATATCATAAAATACCTGAACGACAATATCGTGGATGCAAAAGTAATTCACAGTAACTTCGAGGAACTCATAAAAAGAATAAAGGCTAGTCATCCCAATCTAGACTTTTTTGAGGGGGAGCTACGTGCAGCGAAATACTGGTTTATGCTTTTTGGTGTGCTATCCACCCGCATGGTCATAAAGCAACGAAACGAAAGAACACAAACCAACTTAGAGAAAATTGCTGAACCATTAGCTACACTAGCTTGGTTGGATGGTCTAGAATATCCTGAACATCATCTTTGGCAGGCTTGGAAATATCTTCTTCAATCCCATTTCCATGACAGCATTTGTGGCTGTGGCATCGATGCGGTTCATAGAGATGTGCTACACCGTTTCATTAGATCACTTCAGATATCGAATAATATCTCTCGCGATTCAGTCAATTATCTCGGCAGCAGGATCGATACCACTTTTTCAAACCCTGATTCCCGTCCAATAATGGTCTTTAATTGCCTAAATTGGATTCGTAACGGTGTAGCAAATGTGAATCTATCTATTTCAGATAAAGAGGATATTTCCCCCAATTATTTTGTTTTAGATAATAATGGTGAGAAGGCTTTAGCAAACATAAGTATATCAATAGAATCTGAGAAGAGGAAACTGAGAGAAGCCAAGGTTTCTTTCTTGGCTGAAAAAATACCTGCTTTTGGATTTAAGATCTATTATCTGTCTTCGCCTAATCAAGAGGAAACCTTGTCATCAACATTGAAGGGTAACAAGGACATTATCGAGAATGAGTACTTCCAGATAATAGCTAATAAGAATGGAACTTTGAAAATCATCTATAAGCCTTCAAATTTTTGTTTTGATGGTGTTCTTCTTTTCGAGGATGTGGAAGATGCTGGTGATGAATATAACTTCTCACCCGCCAGATTTTCTAGGAAAATCACTTCTGAAAAATGTGCAGCTAAGGTAACGGTTCTTGATGAGGGCCCAGTTTCCATATCTCTCAAAATTGAAATATTATTGAAGTTGCCAAAAGAGATATCAATAAACAGGAGTACTCGAAGTGATAAATTCGTTAACTGTTTACTTCAAAGTTATGTAACTCTTTATCCTAAAGTGAGGCGAATCGATTTTAGAACTGTTTTCAATAATTGTGCAAAAGATCATCGATTAAGAGTTATCTTCCCAACCGATATAATGACTGACTGCACTTATGCTGAAAGTCCGTTCGATGTTGTACGGAGATCAATCGAAACTCCATCTGCAACTGATTGGAAAGAATCGCCCTCCTCAACACAACCACAACAATCGTATGTGAGTATCAGTGATGATCAGAAAGGACTGACTTTGATCAACCAAGGGTTACCCGAATACGAAGCTATTCGTACTGAGAACGGTACTTCCATTTTGTTGACGCTTCTTCGATGTGTTGGTTGGTTAAGCCGTGATGATCTCATAACAAGGAAGGGGAGGGCAGGCCCTCGTCTTTATCCACATCTTCGCACACCTGATGCCCAATGTCTCGGAAGACAGGAATTCAGATATTCTCTTGTAATTCATGAAGGAGATTGGAAGGATAACAAAGTATGGCAGGAAGCCCACAACCATAATACACCTTTAATAGTGCACCCAACTTCTCAGCATCAAGGTCCACTTCCCCAAGAGTTTTCATTCTTACAGATTAAGCCGGAATCATTGATAATCTCCGCTTTGAAAAAAGGAGAACTAAAAAATAGCCTCATATTGAGAGTCTACAATCCCGAATCCAAACAAACAGAAGTAGAAGTGTACACTCATAAAAAAATAATGAATGCCTATCTTGTAAATCTCTATGAGAAAAAAAATAAGGATTTAGGAAAGAGAATTGATATAATAAAAAACAGAATTCGATTCAAAATAAAAAGTTCGCAGATCATCACTCTTCGACTAGATTTCTAGTTTTTTCAAAGTTCTCTCTAAAAGATGAAGAATTTGTCACTTCATTAGCATTACGGTCACAGTAAAATACTCAAAGTAACTTCTTTATATGAGAAAATTCGGTCTCTTTTATTATATTATAGTTGAGACGAATTGAAGGTGCAAAAATTAAAAAGAGCAACACTTCTTCTAAGCCCTATTCTTCCTATCATTTTAGCATCAACTATCATCTTTCTCTCGGCTTATGCTGTTACTTATCAGCCTGGACTTAAACCTGGAATGGAAATGAAATACGAGTTCTTACACTATCCAGACATCAAGGATGCTACTGTAACAGTGTTGGCTGTTGAAGATAATCTTGTTAATCTAAAAACTGTTTCTAATTACTATAATGGTGATACAAATGAACAAATCTTCACAATTAATATTGGTAGCAGTGAAAAAACTACTATCGTTCCAACAAATCGAGATGACAGATGGTTTTCAATTCATGGGACGAACACTATCAACGTAATTGATGATCATCTGGAGATAATCATGACTCCTGAAGATGGCTATGCTGAAGTCGGGTATTCTTTCGAAGAACCTTTAAACATATGGGAAGTAGAATACTTTTACTATTACCTCTCAATCAACGGTATCTCCGAAGGCGAGAAGTACACGATATGGATGACTGACACTGCCGGTAAAAGCAAATTTTTCCCTATTGAATTTAATGTGGAGGCACCTAGGAAACCTAAATTCACTATTTGGGACAAGAAAGAGTGGTTCAACTTTAACACAATTCCTCAATATGAGCTCGATAGGGGAAAAATAACAAGAATAAGCATTGTCTATGATGGTGAATCTGATCGGGCCATATTGCTAAGAAACTTCGAGACAGATCAACCATTAGATCATGGATCAGGTAATTTCAAGTATCTTGTTGTTACATCTGGTCTCGTTAAGGGTGATCCGATATATCCTAATGTGCCAATCGTAATAAACGAAGAATTGCCAAATGATAACGAGCCAGATCCTATTATTATTCAACACAGCTACAGAGATTTTGTTGTTGCATTCTCTGATTGTTATGGAGGTGGTTGCAATTCTGCGTACACATACGACAAGGAATCAGGTATACTTACAAGGTTCTGGACAGCAAAATCCGGAATCCAGATGCAACTCATAGATCAGAATGGTGTCTGGGCTCCACCCAATACAGCAATGCTAGTTTTAGCAATGATACATGAAGGGTGGATAAATTATGTTCTTCCTAACATTTGGTATATTGTTGGAATAATTTCTATTTACATTATTGGGTTTACAGGATCTATAATCTATGACAAATGGAAGCGTGGGACTCTATCACTTGGGATGATGAAACAATGGTGGCCTTTCCTTGTGATTCTGCTAATAATATTCATACTTGGAGAAATAATCCGACGAATTGGGATTTGAGGAAAATGGCGAATAAGACTCTTGTCGACGAAATTCAATTTTCACAATTCCTTTGGGGAAGACGAAGATGGTTTAGGATATTCTTCCATTTTCCACTTCTTCTCATCAGTAAAGACTATCGAGCCTATAGGTTTCAAAAGCTCTCAAGGAAGAAGCGCATTAAAAAAGCCAAAAACTGGGGGAGAAAATTTAGTATTGATCCTAGGTTTCCAGATGTAACTTTAGAACAGGTTGTTGGGCGAAGCGATATTATCTCCATATTTATAGATTCAATAGATTATCATATATTGCGTTTACAGGATCAAGATCCTAAGTTTGCAAAGATGTATGCAATTCCACCACCGAAGATCTTTATTCTTGAAAGCGAGCCTGGATGGGGAAAGAAGTTTCTAGCTAAAGCAATGCAGAGGGAAGCGTTAGAGCGCGGGGTCAAAGAGGGTATTAAGGTTATTCCTGAGACACTGAAGTCATCAGACATATCATCTTGGCTTATGGGTGTTTCTGAAAAGCAGCTCGAGAATAGAATGAATTCTATCTTTTCCAATCCTACCTTGATTTTTATCGATCAGGCGCAGGCTTTTTCGGAAAAAACTCAAGGTGTTAGTGGAGATATAGATAGGGAAAGTCGACGGATCGGTGAAGCCTTGGAGAGATCATTGGAGCGTTTGAAAGATAACCCAATTAGGGGGATAGCTATTCTTTCTACAAACAATTATGCAAATATTCCAGAATCACTCAGATTGATAGCTGAAAGGATCAACCTAAACGAAATGAAGGAAGATTCTCTAGTTGAAATTTGTAGAAGAAGAAGCAAGGAAATAGGTCTTAATATAAATCCACGAAAACTATTCCATGCCCTTTCACAAGCATTAAAAACTCTAGGAAAAAGCGATTTAACACCTTCTGATATTAACAAGGCCTTTGTATTGGCCACCAATAAGGTACAAGCACCTTTCAGAGAATCTCTACGAAAGAGTAACACTAGAAGAAAAGCTATATCAATTCCAAAACCCGCAATAGATGATTTCGTCTCTGTTGCTCCAGATGTAGCTGCGTACACGGAAGAAGAGGTCTCAACTATGGTTAAAGAGACACGACAATTCACTAAACCTACCGAACGATATGGTGATGTCGGTGGTTTACATGATGTAATTGGAAAAGTGATAACGGAGATTAAAGCATCTCTTAATCCAGAGCTGGCTATTCAGTTGGGGTATGAGCCACCTATAGGGTTTCTGTTTTATGGCCCACCAGGTTCTGGTAAGACACTGCTGGCGAAGGCGATAGCGGGAGAAGAGGGGGCAAAGATCAGAGTAGTAAGTGGCTCTGAGGTTTATCAAAAAGAGGTTGGAGAGACAGAAAGAAATATCAGAAGAATATTCAGTGAGGCCAGGAAGGAATCGCCTAGTATCATAATCTGGGATGAGATTGATGCTGTGGCAGTAAGTCGAGGATCACGTCTTGGAGACCCAGTCACTGCACCAGCTACCACAATACTCCTTAGTGAATTGGAGGGTCTGAAATCTGGTGCTGGGAATGTTCTTTTTATTGGAATTACAAATAGGAAAGATATTATTGATGAGGCTTTGATTAATCGACTTCTCTCGGTGGAATTCCCTTACCCTAAGAATGCTGATGAAAGACGAGAAGTTATTAAAGTACATCTTAGAAAACTGAAATCATTCGTGTCTAAAGATGTTACTATCGATGAAGTTATGAAGATATTCCTGCAGCGAACATTCTCTCCAAGGGTTGTTGCATATACGATAAGATCAGCGGTAGCTGAACGTACAAAGGAGGTTGTTGCTAGCAAAGAAATCCTTTCTGCTTTAAATAAAAGTAATGACGAAAAAATCAATGTTATCAGGAAGAATTACAGAGAGCAGCTTGTCTACCTTGAGACTATAGCAAAAGATCGAAAAATAAAAACAGAAACTCTTTACAAAAAAGTAGCTGCAGCGTTTCGAGATTCAGCATCTTACCCATTGACTTTACATCATTTAGAAAGGGCTTTTGAAATGGCAGTGAAAAGTGAGGACTTTGAAGAATTGAAAGAGATGCAAAGGATTTATAGAGGTAAAGGACCTGAGATAGGAAAAACCTATGGATTAGCCACTACGGAAAGTGAGGATGAACGACGTGGGATAATAATAATAGTTGAATCTAATATTTTTCCGAGGTCTGGAAGAGGTGAAAACCTACTTATCTTGGGGACAGTGTCGGAATCTGTGAAGGAAAGTGCAACAATTGCAGTAGAATTTCTTAGAGAGTATTACCAAAGCATAAACAATTTTGATATTGATGTTCACATAATATCCCCTGCAGAAGGATCTAATAGAGAAGATCTCAAGCTTTGGGGACCATCTGCAGGCTTAGCGATCGCAATTTCAATCACATCTGCTATCTGGAGCATACCACTGAATCCAGATGTCTGTATGACTGGAAAGATTGAGATGAAAAGTGGTTTGGCCGGTTTGGTCGGCGGTATTCACCCAAAGAAAGGATCAGGTAAGATTGACATCGCGGTGGATGAGAAATTCGAGAAGATAATTATTCCAGATCAAGGTTTTAAAAAGCTGATTAACGATTACAATGAATATGTTGATGCAATTAAAGAAAAAGGGACAAGAATTATCGGTGGTATAGACTTTTTTGATTATCTAAGTATAGCTGCTGGATTATCTAAAGAGGAAATTATGATGAAACTCAGAGATAATCCAAATGCTTTAAGGCATCAAGAAGCAGTATTAATTGGAAAAAATTGTAAGGTTGATTACTCAAGTTTCCCATCTGAGAAAGAATATGCAATGCACGTTATTTCCTTAGTTGAGAACACCATATCAAATGTGAGATTAATCCATACAGGGAGAAACCCAGTACAAACTATTAATGTTATTCTTACCCGTAATCATAAATGGCCTGCAGCCACTCAAGGGAAGACTATCTTTCTTAACCTTGATCATTTTGATAAAATAGCAGAAGTATATGGAAGCCGAGAAGCAGATGATGGTGCGATTGTTCACGAAATTGATCATGCAGTATTATGGGCACCTAGATACGATAGGTCCACATCATGGCTGATTGAAGGAATCGCCGATTTTGTGAGAGATAAGCTGGGATTCCAGAGGGAAGCTAAGGAAACATTTCCTGGAAGTAAAGCTCTTTTTAAAGAAGGCAAGGCATTAGGTGCTTTTCAAACCTCGGCCCATTTCTTGATGTTCCTTGAAAAACTTCGCCCTGAGATTATTAAAGAGTTAGCCCAAACATTGGTAGATGATACTTATAGCGAGAAATCATTCCTAAAATATTTCGGAAAATCTCTTCAAACATTAGTTACGGAATATGAGATGAAAGAACGTAATCACTAGATTATCTTTATTTAATCTAAACACCTTACCTTCATCACTTCAGTGCTGAAGATATATGGAGGATTTTCTCCCTTCAATACTCCGAACAGGTTCCTAGCTGAAATTTACATCATTAAGTTTCGCAGCTCTATCAAATTGATTTTTATTGAACCCTTCTACCATGATACAACTTAAGTTTATTCTGAATATATATAAAGATGATATTTGATATAATTGACCTAAATATGACATGATCAGAATGACTATGAAACTTAATTCTCAAGATATACTAATAATACGGAGTTTGATCAGGAATCCAAAGTTGTCAGATAATCAGATAGGCAAAATGACTGGTGTGCCGATTACGACTGTGCTTCGTAAGAGAAAGAAGATGGAGAAAAAAGGCCTCCTCAACTATCATACTAATTTGAACATGGGTGCAGACGGTACGGGAAGGTTTAATGCAAGACACCTGTATCTTGTGAAATTCAAAATCGGTATCTCTCAAAACCAAATAATAAATGAGGTAAAAATGGAACCCAATGTTTCTACAATCTTCACGGAGTTCATTTATGAATCTCATATTGCTGAAATCGATGGTCATACTGCTCTAGTGCTATTGATTGAAGGATCTTCTGATGATGAGATTAACATCAAATTCAATGAGATTATGATCCCATCACTAGAAAAGAACCATGGTTCTGGTTCTATTGTAGAGGTTACTACGATAAGGCTTGGTAAATCAATTCGAATGTTTCATAATTATCTTCCAATGATAAATATGGATAATGGTAGAATCCAGGAAAATTGGGATAATTCTGCTATTTTTGTGGAATAACACATATGTCTTGTTATTAATGATTTATTTGAATGTTTGAACAAATATTCCATAAATCTATATACTAAGAATTCATTCATTAAGACTCTGGTACTTTTGAATATTGATGAAGTGGATCGTAAGATTCTGAAAGAATATCTTAATGATTCTCGCTTATCCTTCCGAGAAATAGCTAAACGCATTAATGTAGCGGTAGGAACTGTGCTATCTAGAGTTAAGAAGATGGAAAAAGATGGGGTGATTCAGAATTACACCGTTCTTTTGAATTATGAGAAGTTGGGATACCATCTAACAGCTGTTACTGAAGTTATAGTTTCAAAAGGTAAGCTTATACAAGTAGAAAATGAAATAGCGAAACTATCTTCCACCTGTGCTGTTTATGATATTACTGGTGGAGCAGATGCATTAATAATAGGTAAATTTAGAAATAGAAAAGAGTTAAGCTTGTTTACTAAGAATCTGCTTGCACTACGTCATGTGGAACGAACAAACACACATATTGTTCTAGCTTCAATAAAAGAAGATTTTAGAATGTATCCTTAGACATTACTAAGAGATTATTGTTCCAAAATGCATTTTAGTTTTGATAAAATATTTTTTGGAGATACTGTGCTCAATAATGAAGTGGACCGGGGGGGATTTGAACCCCCGACCTTCCGAGTGCAAGTCGGATATTCTACCACTGAACTACCGGCCCAACACCGATAACGAGATATTTTAGATTGCTGTTGAGATGCTACAATATCTCTTGTCTCCTTATGGGGGGTGATAAGGCTATGATTTAACATATTTCGTTTAATATTACTAAATTCTGTAACACTGTTACTGTTTTCCGTAATGTTCAATGGGATTTTGATTATAAATTGCAAAATACTGAAGTGATATTATTTGAAAGTCATCATTTTTTCTGTGGTGCCCAATTATCTGCCTCTTCTTCGGAAACGACGTTGACTCATAATAGTACATACAGGGCATTCAAATGATCCTTCGTCTGAAGTATGCATCTTAATTTTATGTTTTGAGCAGATCTCACTCTTAATTTCTGTCATAACCAAAGGCAAAGTTTCGACCTATTTCTCTTTTTTGCAATTTCTAATATATTTATCAACAAGAGCTTATCTTTATTATGTGTTCATACATTCATAATGATGTAATCCACTAGATTCTATCCAATTATTCTGAAAAATATGTTGATACTATGTATTCTTAATTAATAACAGATGCCTAGTCACTAACACAGCTATTATGAAAAGGATGAATCTTAAAATTGGGTGGGTGACGATAAAAACTATGGAAACTGATATTGTGATCCAAAGCATAATGATGACGGATATTTTCACTTTTACTGGTATCCCTTTTCCTGTACGGTAGTTGTTAATGTATTTTCCAAACCACCGATTTCCTATTAACCATCTGTACAACCTGTCTGAACCTCTGGAATAGCAGGCAGCAGAAAGTAAAAGAAAAGGAGTTGTAGGTAGGATTGGCAGTATTATTCCGAGTATCCCTAATCCCAAGAAAAAAGTTCCAGCAACAATTAAAGTTCCTCTTATGAATCTATTATATTTTTGTTCCTGCAATCAAATTTACTCCTGCAATATCCAGTATATCAAATTTGTATTTTCCTAAAAAAACTGTTTTCTATCAAAATATGATGGAAATTAATACACCCACATCAAGATACTCTTCCTTAATGTCTTTCAAATGTATGGATTATTTATATTGTTATTCCGAGACTATAATCATCATACAATGCAGTTTTATTATGTTGTCGCTTTTCAATAAATCTAGGTATTTTCAGTTTAGTTTGTTTTGTAATCTAGAAAGCTTTAATCGTTGTAAACCACTAGCTGAGGGCAGCCCGGTTCCGGTTTAGCCCGGTGGAAGAGAAACCTTTCTCTACCGAATGTAGCGGTCAAGCACAGGTGAGATGCCTCTTGAATATCGGCCTTTGGCCAATAACTGGAAGATAGCCGGTGACGCCAGTTCGAATCTGGCCCGGGCTACCACATTAGTCTACTTTAAGTCATGATGCCTTATTCTTCAGAGTAGTTACGGATAATTATTGTTTTCCTAAACAAATTAAATGAGGATTTTTTCTTAATGATACAGTATTATGCTATACAATACTAAAAAATCATTTTTTATAATACTTATCGGATCAAAGATTTCCAATCTAGATTATGCAATAGTATCATTCTTGAATTTCCCACTGATTATGGGAGTGATTAGTATACGAATATTTACAGTATTTTAGATTATAGTTTCACATTATTGTGAACGTCTACTAGTGACTCATCAACTTTTATTGCTTGTGTTGGACAAGCTGTTACACACGCCATGCAGAAGATGCAATCAGCTTCTCTCACAGGATCCGATTTGTCTCTATAATCTAATCTATCATCTTGCCCACTATTTCCTGGGTTCATCCACCATTCAAAGACGGTTGTTGGACATGTTGTCAGACACGTACCTTCACCTTCGCAATCATCAAAATCCACAGCAACATATGTTCCATGTATTCCTAATGGCTCTATTTTCTTTCCAGATGCTTCATAAGCTGCTTTCACATTCGGATCTTCTGCTCCAGCTCCCATTTTTCCAGGTCCCCAAACGACATGGTCGTTATGCTTCTCGACAGGTTTTAGATTTTTATAAAACTCTTCATCTATTGCCAATTATATTCACCAGATGTTACCCTGTCTCCGAGTACTAGCATATAAAAATATTACCAGACTTCGAAAAAATTCTTTTACTACTATTATAGTTTTTATAGTAAGTTCATTCTTTCAGTAATGTGAATTTGGGCTTAATCAGCTTTACTATACGCTTAATTAATAAAGAAAAAGATAAACGATCTAATCTTACAGAATTTATTCATGCCTCGATAGCTTAGTGGTAAAGCGTCTGCCTCGTAAACCATCGAGTAAGCAGGAGATCGTGGGTTCAATCCCCACTCGAGGCTCTCATTTCTTTCTGTTGCAGCATGTACCTTTTGGAATCAAGTTTCCATGAGGACATTTTATAGGGTGCTTCATCAAGGAACATATGGCATTGGCAAACTCATCTGTCATATGATGCTCTATTCCGCAGGCAACTTTAGGATCAATTTCAATTCTCAGAGATTCAACCATGAGACTCTCTATGAGCATACCGTTTCTGACCATTCGTCGTCCAATCCTGTTACCTTTTCTAGTTAAGATTACTCCTTCACGAGTTTTGTACTCTATATATCCCTCTTTTTCTAGTTTCTTAAGCATCTGAACAGCACTAGGTGGCGCTATTTTCAGCTTTTGTGAAATAGTTGATATTTTTACTGGTGATTCACCGGTCGCTTCGATCATCCATACTGCTTCGAGGTACTCTTCCTTATTCTCAGAATCGACAGGATCAACATATAGATGGTTACAACTAGAGAACTCCAAAATTAACTACTCTTTTCTATTCAAGTATATAGCAATTCTATATTCACTTCGCCTATGTTACCTTGACATCTTCTTCTTTATTTATCTTACCGGGTTGTTCTTTTCCAAAAAAGCAGTAGGATCGTAGCAAATAGTCTCCAATGATCATCCAGTAGTCATGCTGACCCTTCAAAGATTTTATCAGAGACTCTTGATAACCCTCCATGTACATAGGCTGCTATCCTCCTGCGGTTATACTGGTGACAACGGCTCCTAATGCTCCCACTATGGGGTATTTGTTAAGATCTTGGCTCCCAATTTTTAAGATATATTGCAAGAATTCCTACAATAGGGGCTGTCTCTAAATCTTCATGAAATGTTATTGAAAATGTTGCTGTCAAGTTGATTATGACTCCTATCAACACCATTCATCGTCTGATTAATTAGGCTCACCTAATTAGGAGCGACTAAATAACTATAAATATTTTTCCATTTATTTAATGTCTATTCAATAAATATGGCTGGTCTATATGGCTTCGAATAAACTGCCTTATCCTTTGGATCATATTTGTTCGAGTCAGTTTCATTATATACAGAAACTTCTGTTCCAAGTTCCTTTTCCAGAAAATCTGTAGCTGCCTCTAGGATACTCGACTCGTTAAGAATCTTTATTTTCAATCTTCTCTTACGCATATCGAGCGGAACTGTTCTGACTTCTTCTATCAGTTTCTTAATGAATGATGAAACTTGCTTGGCTCTTCTTTTCATTTCTTCTTTATGCATTATGCTGTTCATCAATAAACGCATATCTAATGAATCATTATCTGCCGATTGCAGCATCTCTAAGTATACTTTCCACTTCCACTCTGAAGATGTATAATAGATCACTTTTCTTGGATTGATATTGGTTACTCTTACTATCTTCAAAGTATCCTCTAAGAGATTCTTTATCAGCTCTTCTCCTTCCTCAGCTTCTAGATCGATTTTGGAATTTTCTAATTTGGGCCAAACAGCTGTAGATATGGTCTCTCTATTCCCCATTAGCTCCCATATCTCTTCTGAGATAAATGGTGCGAATGGTGCGAGGAGTCTTATGCGGGTTTGTATCACTTCGTAGATCACTGCAGTAATAATTGCTGTTCTATTCTTATCCAAATTAAATTTACTTCTACGAAGATACCACTGAACGTCTTGATCAGCAATATAGATTATATTGTGAAGAGCCTCACGGCAACGAAGTTTCTCTAATGCATCAGTGGATTGCTTGATTATCATCTGGAGCCTGCTGAGCATCCATCTATCCTCTACCTTAAGCTCTTTCTTATCTAGGGTTCCACGTTTACCTAATGCCCAGACAATCATACCATATAGTCGTTCAATTCTTTCGTTGAAGGTCTTAACTAAACTGAGGCTAATATCTGCATCCTGTAATAGTTCGGCTGTTGCAAGTATTGCAAGCCTTAGAGGGTCTGCACCGTGGGTTTTTACAGCTTCTCTAAGGGGGATAATGTTCCCAAATGATTTGGACATTTTCTTACCATCCATTAAGACGCTTCCATTAACCACTATCTGTCTCGGCCAATTAACTTCTGGAAAAATAGCTGAATGATTGAAAAAGAAGAATGTCAGATGATTTGGGACTAGATCCCGGCCTGAATGTCGACTATCCAATGGGTAGAAGTACTCAAACTCTTCTCGCATTTCTTGCAAAATCTTAATTCCTATACTGCTATTTCGTGCCACATCTTCGAGATTCCCTTCTCCAAGGAGAATATAATCAAATACATTTTCAGTAAGCTGGCCCTTCGATAAATTATATTTATTTACATACTTTGAAATCAGGTAGTAGGACATATAGATAACAGAGTCAGATAAACTTTCAATTATCCATTCTTTATCCCATGGTAGTTTGGTTCCGAGCCCTGATTTCCTAGCACATGCTTTCCTATTTAACCAATCAATAGTATAATCAAATTCTGGTCGGATTTCTTCAGGTAGGATCTTTATCTTATCAACACATTTTTTTGCAAGATCTTTCCACTTCGATTCACCATAATTAATGAACCATTGTTCTTCGAATATCTTAACCAAACATTCTGTTCCACATCTACATCTTACTGGGCGATTCAATATTTCATAGATAACCTTTCCATTTCCAGTAGTAAGAATATGATCCTTTACTTTGTCTCGAGCATCGGGAATTGACATTCCTTTGTATTTTCCTGTTCCCTCTGCCATCTTACCTAAATGAAACTCATGCTTATACAGATCTGATGTAGCATCTTTGAGTTTTGGATCATTTTGATTATTTATCTTCATCTTATTGATAATTTGCTCTGAAGGAATCTTAGAATATTCCACTGAGGTTATTATTATTGGTATTTTGATAGAGTTGATAATCTCTTTTCGCAACTTATACTTTTGTAATATCTCGTGTCTCTTCCTCAAATCCTTCAATGCTTGATAATCATATGGTGCATGAGCTGGAACAGACATGACAACACCGGTTCCATTTCTTGGATCTACAAATGATGCCGGTAGAATAGATACTTTGGTTTTTGATATTGGGTTCTCAGCTTCCTCTCCAATAAAATTTGATCCTTTTACTTCTTTTTCAACAGTTATTTTCATTGAAAGGTACTGTAGTTTTTCAGCAGCTTCCTGACTTATTATCCAGGATTCACCATCAACATTGGCTTTCACATATATGGCTTCAGGATTTATCCAGATATTTGTCACACCGAAAAGAGTTTCAGGCCTAAGTGTAGCAGTTGGAAGGCGATATTCTTTAAGCTTGAACATGATAAGCGTATATTCACCTATTTCTGGCTCTACATCTCCTAAGGTATCGTGCTGTCCAACTGGGTTTCTATCTTTAGGACACCACCCTACTGGGTGACTTCCACGCATAATCAAGCCTTTTTTTCTGAGTTTATTGAACTGCCAATGAATGAAGGCGCTGTATTGAGGATCGATGGTAGTGAATTCTCGTCTCCAGTCTATAGAATAGCCTATTTCCTTCATACCTACCTTTATCTCTTCGTGAAAATACTTAGCTATCTTTATTGGTTCAATTAGAGTTGGGATTATTTCCGGATGGATTTTGTATATTTTCTTAAACGTATCTATAAGATCCTTGTCTCCCTCAGCAATTCTCTTTGACATTGCAAGAATTGGGGTTCCAGTATAATGAAAGGCCATTGGAAAAAGAACGTTATAACCCTTCATCCGTTTATACCGTGCGTAAACATCTGTTAGAGTATAAGTTCGACCGTGCCCTATGTGTTGGGGTGAATTGGGATAGGGGTATGCTACAGTAAGATAAAACTTGGGTTTTCCAGGTTCAGGATCGGTTTCGAATATTCGATCTTTATCCCACCTTTTACTCCACTTCTGTTGTATTACATCCCAATCCAAAGTTACTCTCTCTTTATGTGTAAAGATATGATGTTCTTCAAGGAGTCTTCTAGTTTATTGATCCTGGTAATTCTATTACCTCCACCCTGACCAAATCTAGAATCCCCGCCACCAGATCCCCCAAGGGTTATTGCAATGTTTCTTGCTATCACATTAGCCCTTACTCCGTTCTTTTGAGCTTCGTCACCACTGAAGATGAAAATCCTAACACTTTTCTCTAGTAGAGAGATGCCACAATATATCAAGTGTGGTTGAGTGGAAATAGCCTGATCACCTACCGGCACATGATATTCCTCTCCAAGCCCTTCTTTTTTCGAGACACACACCTTAAGACCTTTTATTTCTATGGCTTTCTTTAGCATAACTGGAACTTCATAGTATACGAGTTCTTTGATTAGCTGCTTCTGTTTCTTTCTCAGAATATCATTAGTCCTTTTCAGATCAGTAACTACAGTGACAACCTTATTTTGTGGGCTTTCTACAGTCTCAGAAATTTCTTTCAATATATTCTCACGCATCTGAATATGTTTCAGAGCTGGTTCACCACCAACAAATTCAATTCTTTCAATTCCATCCTGTATTCGTTCGCTTTTCAATATTTTGATAAATCCCACATCGCCAGTCATTGATGTGTGAGTTCCGCCACAGGCTTCTACATCCCAACCTGAGATATTCAATACTCTCAAATCTCTGGTGGGAACAACGCCTCCTTGATATAGTCTGAAACCATACTTTTGTTCCGCCTTACTACGGGTAAGTATCTCAGTTTTCACAGGCAGATTTAATCTGATAGCATTATTAGCCAAAGATTCAATTTTTGATATCTCATTATCTGTAAGGTGGGCAAAATGTGTTATATCCAATCTCGCTTTATCAATGTCTTTGTAGGCCGAGTGTTGCCATACCCATGACCCAAGTACCTTTTGAGCTGCTCCATTAACAAGATGTGTAGCGGTATGGTGTCTTGCCAGCGTTTCTCTTCTTTCCACATTTATCGTACATCTTATTTGTTGACCCTCAGCAAGCTGTTTCCCCTTAACCTTGTGCAACACTACATTTCCATATTTCTCCACATCCATAACTTCAGAGCCACCAATGAAACCATGGTCAGGTTCTTGTCCTCCAGATCTCGGGTAGAACGCTGTTTGATCTAGAATGATATATTCACCGTTGATTATTTTTACAATAGTTCCTGTAAACTCAAAAAGATGTTGATTCTCATAGAAAAGAAGTCTAGTTGGAGGTAATTTATCGGTATCAAACTTAGGCCTTTCCTTATCTTTCTTCTCCATCATATGACGCTCAGTCACCTTAGTGTAGAAGTCTGAGGGAACTTCTATCTGGAGCCCCTGTTTCTTCAACATATCTGGTGTTATTCCTTCAGAATCATATAATTGAATAAGTTCATCAATGCTTTGAGATTTTTTGTTTTTTGTTATGTTACGAACTATTTTACTAGTCCTTTCCAGTGTATTTTGGTACCTTTGTTTCTCCACATGAAGAATAGTAGATACATCATCCCGGTGTTCTTCTAGCTCAGGATAAATTTCTTTTAGATAATCTATGTGCCAGTTTGCAACCTCTTCAAGAGAAATATCCCATTTGAATTTATCTAGAAAACTTAATGCTCGCCTCAGGATCACCCTTAAGTTATACCCTCCCCCCACATTGCTTGGTAACCCTCCGTCTGCAATTGCGAATACAAGTGTCCTAGCATGGTCAGCTAATGCGTAGAGTGCTTCAAGTCCTGAAGTCTGGTTCTTTAAATACTCCTTAGATACTTTGAGTTTTTTAGCTGCATGAGTTTTAGCAGTGTCTATATTTGGTATTTCATCAATATTAAACATCCCTGCAATTCGAGCATATTTTAGGTAGAATTCTTGGTCGTATTCAAGATTAGATCTTGCAATCAACTGTTTCATTACTGGACCAAATACTGAATCGTAACTTGTTGGGGTACCTTGTGTAATCCAAGCAAAACGTTCTAATCCTGCACCCATATCTATAACCTTCTCTTGCATTATATTGTAATTACTAGGTGTACCTTTGAACTCTGTAAAAACCGCGTTTCCAAGCTCTAGTCCTCGTACATTATATTCAAGTGAATACCCAAATGCTCCAAATCCCACCCATACATCTTCAGTGAATATCACTTCCTCTGGCCTTATCCCAAAAGGCCCAGTTAAGAGCTCAAAGTCAAGGTCTATGCATCTATCTTTCCAATAACCTGCCCCATCTAGTATACTGTGTTGGCCTATCATTCCAAATGATGAATAATGCTTCCCTGAAATTCCTACGTTCTGAATATCATTAAAACGTAAGCAGGTTTGTGGGATTATCAATGGGTTTGCAGGCATATCAAATACAACCTCACCTCCTTCGATCCTCTGAAATGATATGATTGATGCTACTGTGAAAAAAAGGTCTGGTCTCCACCTACACACAACTGGGTATCTCTTTATACTTGTGTGCCCATTCTTTACAAAGAAATTTTCAATCTCACGCCAAGTATCTACATAATCAAATCTTCTGTTTGTTGGTGGATTACCTAAGAAATCATACTGTTGGCAAGGAGGTTCAGGACATAATTCACGGTCTTGATTAAGTGTCCAAAAGAACCTACCACAATTAGAACATTGTTTTCTGATGAATCCTTCTCTTGTGAATAGATTTACTTCATAGTATCGTTTAGGGTCCTTGGAAAACTTTGCTCTGAGAACATCCTTCTCATTCATTTACATACGGGTCTTTCAAGATGGGGTTTAATAATACTGTCTTTTATTCGTCTATTAAATTGTTGAAATTATCTTGCTAACCTCATTTTTTTATTTTATCTTTCTACAATTTAGAGATTTTAAATAATATTCACTGAAAAATCTTATATAGCCTCTGCAAAGTTTGCCTGTTGCGAGTCGAAGAGAAATGGAATACATATACGCCGCATTGCTACTTCATAAATTGGATAAGAAAATAGATGAAGCAACTTTGAAGAAGGTTTTACAATCAGCTGGAGCAAAGCCCGATGATACTCGAACAAAGGCATTAGTTGCCGCACTAAGCGAAGTTGATATTGGTGAAGCATTAAAGAGTGCAGTTGTTGCACCAACCTCTGCATCATCAGTACCGAGTGAAGCCACACCTGAAAAAGAAGGTAAAGAAGAGAAAAAGGAAGAAGCTGAAGAGAAGAAGGATGAAGAAGCCCTTGCAGGCTTGTCAAGCTTATTCGGCTAGAAGATATTCTTGAAAAGGTAATACTCTTTAATTGAAGCCTTTTTGCTTAACTAGATTAAGCAAAACTTTCGCTTTTTGTTGACCTGACGATAAGATATCTGGTAGCGTTTCTTTAGTTGTGTATGCTGATAACAAGGTAAGCGTCTTTGCATTCAAAGATGCCTTTCCTAAGATCATGGGGATAGTTTCTTTTGTCAAATATGCTGCTTCTATGCTGAGTGCTAATGTTGAATTATGTGCTTTTTGAATATTAATGCGATATTCTTTTAGATCTAATCTAAGGTCTTCACCGCCAAAAACTACGCCATCAGTGTAGGCTGCACTTAGAGAGAGTCCTGCTTTAATAGGCTTGAGACCAAGCCTAGATAGAAGAGAAGCTAATTTTGGCTTTATCTCTTCGCCTGTCTTCAACACTTCTGTGTCTTTGGATATGAAAATACTTCCAGTTTCAATTTTTGTAGGTACTTTCAGCTCTTTGAATTCACTTAGAACTGGTCCAGGTGGTATACTTGTATTTCCTGAAGGCAAAGTCACAGGGTCAGTTGCGATATCTCCAACCCTTGCAGGCAAATCGACCTTATTCTTCTCCAGCAAAAGTTGAATTTTGAATGGATTCATTTCAGTAAAAATTATTGCATTTTGATCTGTTATTTTCTCTATGAACTTCTCAATATTCTTCTTCGTATTCTTTAAACCCATTTTGGATATTTTATTTTTAGATACAACTATATTCATTTCATCTCTAAACTGTTTTCTAAGTGTCATCATTTGACTGGCTCTAACTTTACGTATCTTTGATAGCGCTAAGACGGAGTTTTTTTCGGCATATTCGTTTATCTTTTTTATTGTGTCCACTTTTTTTGTGGAATATTTACGATCCGTGACTTGTTTCATTTGGCCATCGCCGAAATAATTACAGGTTTAGCCATTGTCAACTTTAACATAACTCTATCAATATTGTTATTGCCTGATGGAAGTTTTTTCTCTATTGCATTAAGGATTATTACAGCATTTTCTGAAACCGCCTCATCGCTCATAGATTCATCTCCAATTTTACCTGTTACAGCAAGTTGTCCTCTGCTTCGAATTCTAACTGCAGATATAAACCGTTCAACCATATTCTCTACTGGCGCATTAGGAGGTAATGGTGTGGGCATCTTACCTTTTGGACCAAGGAATTGCCCTAATATTTTACCTATTTTAGGCATAAGAGTTGTTTCCGAAAGAAAGAAGGAATATCCTTTTGCTATCTTCCTTAGCTGCCTCTTGTTAGTTGCATTCTTTTCTAATTCTTCTGGTTCGATTACTCTATCTGCTTTGCTGCGCTTGGCTTTCAACGCCATATCTCCCCCTGCAAATACGCAAATTCCAGGTTTCTTCGTAAACTTATGAGCTAAATACACAATTTCACTTATGTTGAAATCTTGTTTCTTGACATCAATATCACGGAGGGTAACTATCATTTCAAATGATTGATTGAAATTTCTCTTTCCAGATTTCTCCCTAGCCTCCTTGGCCATATTTACAAACTGCTTAAGACTTACCAACTATCAAACCGCCTCCGACTCGACCTCTTCTTGAATTAGACCTTTATCAACCTATCACTTTAAGATCAGTTGTCCACTATTCACCCTTTAATATTGCTCTAATAATGGTTTCCTTAACTTATATTAGCAGTGTGGAAATCCACAGTTGGCTTATTGGATCGTATCCATTCTAAACTTTTTATGAAGACAGTGGCAGTTTCTATGTTTGTCAGTACAGGTATTCCTAGTTCAACTGATCTGCGTCGAATAACATATTCATCTTCAAGCATATCTGCGTACTTCTCTATTGCTGAAGATTGAGGTATATTGATTATGAGATCAAGAGATCCGTTAAGAATATAATCTGCAATATTTGGTTTTCTATCAGGTTCTGCAATCTTAAAGACAGTTGTGACGTTTGAAACACGATTATCAGTAAGAAATTCTGATGTGTGCTCAGTGGAGAGAATATTATAGTCTAACTCTCGTAGCATACCAACCAACGGTAGTATCTTCCTTTTCATACTCTGCCCTCCAACAGTGACAAGGATATTTCCACCCCGTCGAGGAATATTATATCCCGCAGAAATCATGGCCTTACTTAATGCATCAAAGAAATTCCTCCCAAAACAGGCAACTTCACCAGTAGATTGCATTTCAACTCCCAGGATAAGATCTGCTCCTTCAAGTTGGGTGAAAGAGAATTGAGGTACCTTCACCCCAACAATATTTTTTCTTCTAACTGTCTCCAATACTGGCTTCAGACTATATCCTAAAACTGAAAGTGAAGCTGCATCCATAAGGTTAACTCCCATCAATTTAGAAATAAATGGCATTGATCTTGATGCTCTCAGGTTGCATTCGATAACATATACTGTGTTATTTTTAACTATGAACTGTATGTTAAAGGGGCCCTTTACTTGAAGAGCACGAGAGATTTTAGAAGCATAATCATTCAATGTATTTAGTATATCTTGATTTACATCTTTTGGAGGTGATACCATAATAGCGTCACCGGAGTGTATCCCGGCCTTTTCAATGTGCTCCATCACTGAACCCATCAAAATATCGTTACCATCAGAAACTGCATCGAGCTCCACTTCCATTGCATCTTGGATGAATTTACTGATAACTATAGGGTATTCTGGACTAACCTTAGATGCCGTGTTAAGGAATTTCTTCATATGTTCTGATGTCCAAATCACTCTCATAGCAGCTCCACTCAATACGTATGAAGGCCTAACCATTACAGGGTACCCTACATCCTTAGCGAATTCTTTAGCTTCCTTAATTGATGTAAATTTGCTCCATTTTGGCTGAGCCATATTAAGATCATCAAGAAGTTTACTGAATTTAGAGCGATCTTCAGCCATATCTACATTATTACTACTTGTTCCTAGGATCTTCACTTGCTGCTTTTCGAGTTTAGGGGTAAGATTATTGGCTGTTTGTCCTCCTACACAGGTTACAACACCAATGGGCTGTTCCTTTTCATGTATGTCTAAGACATGTTCAAGCGTCAATTCTTCAAAATATAGTCGATCGCTTTCATCATAATCTGTTGAAACGGTTTCTGGATTGCAGTTTATCACCAACACTTCCTTTATACCGTTCTTCTTCAATCCCCAAACCATATTCATGGTACACCAATCAAATTCAACAGAGCTCCCAATTCGATATGTTCCAGCTCCCAATACTATGATTTTCTTCTTTTTACTGAACTTCACATCATCTGTTTCACCATTATAAGTTAGATACAGGTAGTTAGTTTGAGCAGGCCATTCACCAGCCAATGTATCTATCTGCTTCACAATAGGATTTATTCTGAGTTTTTTTCGATAATCCCGTACTTCTTGTTCAGTTATATTAATACAACTAGAAATTTGTTTATCTGAGAAACCTAATTGTTTGGCTTTCAAAATGAGTTCCACAGAAACATCTGAGAGTTTTCGATTTACCATTCGAAGTTCTTGTTCAATTTTGATTATGTTCTTCATCTTTTCCAGGAACCAAATATCAATGAATGATAATTCTTGAATACGTTCTAATGGCATTCCCAGTTTTATTGCTTGTATCACGATGAAAATAATATCATCTGTCGGTCTATTCAATCCTATCTCAATCATATCAAGAGATTCTTCTGTATCTTCGTTACAAACTAATCCATTTCGACCATTTTCTAGCATTCGTATGGCCTTTTGGATAGCTTCTTCGAACTTCTGCCCGATCGCCATAACTTCACCAACTGACTTCATCTGGGCCCCGAGGTTTCTACTAACGCGTTCAAACTTTTGAAGGTCCCATCTTGGCATCTTGACCACTAAATAATCCAAAGAAGGTTCAAAGCAAGCTGTAGTGATTCCCGTAACCTTATTGGTAAGTTCCGGCAGTGTATAGCCTAAGGCAAGTTTTGCCGCCACGTAAGCTAGGGGATATCCTGTTGCTTTTGAGGCAAGTGCAGATGAGCGTGAAAGACGGGCATTTATTTCTATAGCCAAGAACTTTTCAGACTTCGTGTCAAGTGCAAATTGGATATTACATTCGCCAACCACTCCACAAGCCCTTGTCGCTTGTATGGCTGCTGTTCTAAGCATATGATATTCATTATTTGATAAAGTCTGAGATGGTGCAATGACAATATTATCGCCTGTATGTACTCGCATAGCAAGCATATTCTCCATATTACAAATGATTACACTGTTATCTTTCTGATCTCGCATAACCTCATATTCTACTTGTTTCCATGATCCAAGATATTCTTCAATCAGCACTTGGTGGGCAAGGCTATTGGAAAGTCCACGTTGAACTATTTCGTCCAGCTCATACTCGTTATGTGCAACTCCTGAACCTTTTCCGCCGAGTGTATATGCTACTCGAATCATAGATGGATATCCTATCTTTCGTGCAATTTTCCGAGCTTCTTCAACAGAATAAGCTACTTTACTCCTCGGTACCGGTATACCTGCCTTCCCCATTGTACGGACGAATTCGTTCCTGTCTTCTGTTGCTTGTATCCCTGTGATAGGTGTGCCTAATACCCTTATCCCATATTTTTCTAAGATACCATTCTCGGCAAGTTGAACCCCACAGTTTAAGGCAGTTTGCCCTCCAAAACTGAGGAATATTCCATCTGGCCGCTCTTTTTCTATTACCTTGGTTACATATTCAAGATTAATAGGTAGATAGTAGATTTTATCCACCATTCGGGTATCAGTCTGTATTGTGGCTACATTTGGATTCACTAGAATTGATTCAATTCCTTCTTCGCGAAGAGCCTTCAACGCCTGAGAACCACTATAATCAAATTCTCCCGCTTCCCCAATTTTAATGGCTCCGCTTCCTATAACTAGAACCTTCTTAATGCCTTCTATCTTACCCACTTGTATACCTCTCTAGAATATTGAGAAATTCATCGAAAACATATTCTGTATCATGTGGGCCGGGTGAAGCTTCAGGATGGAATTGGACCGATAAACACCTGCCATTCATATGCTTCAATCCTTCAATAGTCTTGTCATCAGCATTTACAAACCAAGGTTTCAAACCAGTACCTTTCAGTGATTTAGGATTAATCGCGTATCCATGATTCTGGCTTGTAACATAGCTTCGTAGAGTTCCTAAATCTATACATGGCTTATTCTGCCCTCTGTGACCATACTTCAGCTTATATGTGTCTCCACCAAGTGCTAAACCGATTATCTGTGTTCCCAAACATATTCCCAACATAGGAATACCCTCATCAAAAAGTTCACTAACAGTTTTAACAGTCTTGGTACATAACTTTGGATCCCCCGGTCCATTGCTCACTAATACTCCTCTAGGTTGATAATCTAAAATATCCTTTGAAGAAGTGTCATAAGGAACCCGTATCACCTTCAATCCCCTACGGAGAAGTTCTCGAATTATGTTGAGTTTTACACCACAATCTATGAGTACCACTTTATTGTCTCCTTCTCCATACTTAACAGGTTGCTTCACAGAAACCTCTTCAACAAAGTTGATATCTCCGTAGTTTAGGTTATCCTCAAGGTTTTTGATTAAAGAATCATCGGATGATGGTTTTTTCGATACTTCAAGTATACTCATCATTACACCATGAACACGAATCTTTTTTGTCAATTCCCTTGTGTCAATTCCATATATCCCTGAAACCCTGTTCTGTTTCAACCATTCATCCAACGTTATCTTGGACGCCCAATGACTAGGCTTCTCACACACTTCATTAACTATCACCCCTGAAACTTGAATGGACTCAGATTCGAAAGCAATTGGTAAATTGTATTTGTCCTTTAACTTGAATTCTGGTACCCCATAATTACCTATCAATGGATATGTAAAACATAGTATCTGTCCACGATAGGATGGATCTGATAACGATTCTGTATATCCAACCATACCTGTGTTGAATACTACTTCTCCTACAGTTTTATTTGGAACGCCGAATCCATATCCTTTGAATACTGTTCCATCATTGAGGACTAGTTTCGCTTTTAATTCGTGATTCCTTTCCTCATCCATTTAGTCAGCCTTGGTTCCCCTTTGGGGATATCGATATTAAAGTTACTTTTTAACCTTCAGAAATCTTAGCATCAAACTTTCCTTCGCCTAATTCTTTCTGAAATTCACGAGGGTCTTTTTCTTCTATCTTAATTCCCATACTTACACATGAACCTACAACTTCCCTTATTACCGCTTTCAATGTTTTGCCATATGATTGATCAATTTTAGAATTCGCAATCTTTAGTAGCTGCTGAAAATCAAGATTACCCACCAATTTAGTGTTGGGTTCTCCAGATCCCTTCTCAACTCCGGTCTCCTTAACTATTAAGGCAGATGTTGTAGGAATTCCTACTTCCACATCAAATTCTTTTGTTCCGGTATCTACCGTGATTTTTACAGGTACTCGCATTCCTGAATAATCCTTAGTCTTTTCATTGATATCCTTAACAACCATCATGACATTCATTCCCAATGGCCCTAATGCCGGTCCGAGTGGTGGACCAGCATCAGCTCCTCCACCTAACACAAGGGCATTGACTGATTTCTTTTCTCCCACTTTTTATCATTCGTCCTGTATCTTTGCCGAGGTTCCTTTTGACCCTGTTATAAATCTTCGAGCCGAGTTTTACTCAAATAATCCAAATATCGAAGTCTAATGATTAGTTAATAAATGGATACTCGCAGCTAATCTACTCAGCTTTTTTCTCACTATTTTTTTGAATAATCTTGAGGTAATCTGCATCAACCGTTACTGGTAGCTGATATGGTGCATCTAGCAGTATTACTGTAACCTCTTTACGAACTGATTCAATACGTGTAATATTCGCGTGCATCCCTTTAAATGGCCCAGTTACAACTTCAACTTTATCCCCAATATCAAGTTCAGTTAATATGGATTTTGTCACCAAGAATTTCTCTATATCAGGGAACCTGATTATCCCTGGCACCTGACTCTTAACATGTTTAAATCCCGCTATACTTTCACCGACAACTTGGGCATCAGGGGCTTCAAGAAAGACGTATCCCTTCATTGCATCGAATACTAGAACAGAATAAACCTTCTTTTCACGTATCTCTGCCCTTGTTGCTACAAATGTAGCAACTGTCTTCTCTTGTCCACCTGCAGTTTTTACTGCGAATATTCTCCCTGAAATTGCTTCATTCATACAAATTTCTCATCCTAATTGTAAGAAAGCACTTATAGTTTGAATAATGAAACCTATTGTTCCTACAACACTAACGCCTAATAATACTAATTTAAGGTAAAGCATGAATTCTTGCCGATCAGATTTGTGGGCAAGTTTCATTGTATTCTTGGCCGATCGAATAAAACTACCTAGGCCCATCTTAATTTACCAACTCAAACGCGTGAAATCCTTAAGTAAATAGTTTACTCTATTAACACGAAAAACCTTTCTATTAAGAAGAAATAAGTGTAATTAAAACATGACTGATAATATCATTTTAGTGTCTTCCAACCAAGACATTGCAAGCAGAAACATGGCTCAACACCTAATAGAGACATATCGTTTTAAAGAGATAAATCAAAGATTCGAAGGTAGTCCCATTTATAAAAAAGACAGAATATATCTGATAAAAACCTCAAAGGAACTTTTGCTCTTAGATGAGCCAAGCTTTGACCCTGTTGCCTATATCTTCCTTTCCCGCCACACTTCAGAAAGTGGAATACCAAGTTTGACAGCGCATTTCCCCGGTAATTTCTCAAATGTTGCTTCATTTGGTGGTGCTCCAACAGAATTGGCTTACACATATCCTAGTCTTCATCGAGAATATCTGAAACAGCTAAAGCAGCTGAAAAATAATGTTTTTAGATATTCGATAGTGACAGAGCCAATGCATCATGGACCTACATCTTTCTCTAAACCAGTACTATTCGTAGAAATAGGTTCTACCCAAGAACATTGGCAAGACTGTACTGCAATAGAAACCGTATGTGAAGCCGTTATGGCTACCATTGAAAGCGAATATTCTGCAGACAAAATTTCTATTGGTTTTGGAGGAACTCATTACTCTGAAAAATTCACCAATCTTATCATTGAATCTAATTATGCTCTCGGTGCAATTATGCCAAAATATGCTTTACCAAATCTTGATAAATTTATCCTTAATCAGATGATAACCAAGTCTGTAGAGAAAGTTTCGTACGCAATCTTGGATTGGAAGGGTGTAAAAGAAAAAAATCGAGTAATATCACTTGTAGAGGAATCTGGATTAGAGATTGTCAAACTCTAGATAGAGGCTAGGTTTATTATTTGCTACTCCGAAACTTTCTAAAAAAGAGTCTTGTATACTACTTGACTTCTCAGATACCTGAAGGTAAAGTCTCGACATACGGTCATATTGCTAAGGCTATGAGAGAACCAAATGCTTCGCGTACTATCGGCAAAATACTGAATATTAATCCAACTCCTGTTATTATTCCATGCCATCGAGTTGTTTATGCAGATGGTCAAATCGGTGGTTATTATAAGGGTGTTAATGAAAAGATTGTGCTTCTATCCACAGAAGGTATTATAATTGCTAATAACAAAATTACTAATTTCAAGGATATTCTTTTCACTGACTTTAAGTAAATAATAATAAATTTTAACAGGAGGATTCATCTAGAAGTAATAATGCTAATAATGCTTTTTGGCTGTGTAGACGGTTTTCCGCCTCATCCCATACTACTGATTTTGTTCCATCAATCACTTCGTCAGTTACTTCTTCTCCTCGATGTGATGGGAGGCAATGCATGAAGATTGCATCTTTTTTAGCTCTGTCCATTAGGTTGGTGTTCACCTGATATTCTGGCAGGAATGTTTTCAACCTTTTTGTACGCTGAGAATTTGAACCCATTGAGATGAATGTATCTGTCACAACTATATCTGCATTTTTTATCGCTTTTTTAGCATTCTCTAACATTTCTATCCTGCTCCCACTCTTTTTGGACAATCTCTTAGCTAGTTCATATGTATCACGATTCGGTTTGTAATTAGAAGGTGATGCAACTTCCATATCTATCCCCATTATACTGCAACCGATAAGTAGTGTATTACAGACGTTGTTTCCGTCTCCTATCCATACCATTTTTAGTCCTTCAAGTTTTCCTTTCTTTTCTCGGATTGTCTGGAGGTCGGCAAGGACTTGAGTAGGATGGTAAATATCGGAAAGACCGTTTATTACTGGGATAGATGCATATTTTGCAAGATCATCTACTTCATTATGATTATGGACTCTAGCCATTATCACGTCTACATAACGAGAAAAGCTTTTTGCCGTATCTTCAATCGTTTCTCCTCTCGATAACTGTATATCAGTTGAATTGATCGCAATACTGTTTCCTCCAAGGTCATTCATGGCAACATCAAAACTCACTCGGGTTCGAGTAGAAGGTTTTTCAAATATCATTGCAAGCGTCTTAGTTGATAGGATTTTTTTAAAGATAAATTTCTTCCTCTCTTCCTTAAATCTATCAGCTAAATCAAGTATTTTGATTATCTCTTCTCTAGAAAATTCTGCTAATGTTAGTATATTCCTTCCTTTCATTTGAGGCATTTTTTTTCCTCACTCCACATCGAATATATCTGATAGAAAGTTATTCACATCGAATGGTATAAGGTTTTCATATTCTTGTCCCATTCCAAGAAAAATAATAGGTTTTCTTGTAACGCTAATGATTGAAAGTGCCGCTCCACCTTTTGCATCGGCGTCTATCTTTGTTAGAATTGCTGCATCAAAGTTGGTGTACTCTGAAAACTCCTTTGCCTGTGAAACAACATCACTACCCGCAAGAGCATCCCCCACGAATATTTTCAAGTCAGGTTTTATTACTCGAATAATCTTCATCATTTCATCCATTAAATTCTTACTCGTTTGCATACGTCCTGCGGTATCAATCAAGACGACATCTATCCGGTGCGACTTAGCATATAACATTGCATCCCGAGCTACTGCACAGGGATCAGCGCCATAACTCTGAGATACCACTTTTAAGGATAAGCGTTCAGCATGTTCTGAAAGTTGCTCTATCGCACCTGCCCTATGTGTATCTGCAGCAGCAAACACAACTGAGAAATTTTTGTCTTTTAGGAGTTTTCCTATCTTGGATATGGTGGTTGTCTTACCAGTTCCATTTATTCCAAGGAAAACTATTGAAAAGAGATTACCTGTCTTCTTTTTCTCGTTAATAACCTTAAAGAAGTCTAAACTTGTTGCTTGATCAAGAACCTGTTCCACAATATTTTTGAGGTGTTCCCTTAGATGCAATTCGATGTCTATAGAGCGATCTATTTTCGTTCCTGTTACCGTTTCTTTGACTTTTTTAATTAGATTTTCTACAATAACTGGAGCTACATCACTTTCTATGAGCGCGAGTTCGAACTCTGTTAATATATTTGTTATATCCTCTTCTTTTAGGGTTCTTTGACTTGCTGTTGTGGTTATTATTTTTATAGCTGAACGAAGCTTTTCAAACACTGCTTACTAACCCTTTTGCTTCGCTATCAACTCATTTATTGACTCACGTTTTGTAAACATCTTCTTATTAAGATCTGCTTTATGGGCCTCTATCCCTGATATAGCGTTTTCCATCTCTTTAATGCGCTCTTCAACATCTTTCAAAGCATCCTCCTTTTGCTTCTCGACTATAACGTCTGCACCAATCGTTACAAGAAGCTTATCCGATGGCGGTGTCTTACCATTAACAAATAGGCCCCCACCTATAGGTATTAGAACTTCGGTTGTTGATGATGCACTTAATCCATTTAACGTTGTTAGTCCTCCTCTAGTTTCAATAAGGGCTCGTACCAGCATCTCACTCTGTGACGATATTTCTTTCAGTCGACCCTCTAGCATTCTAAACTCATATAAGTGGGCCTGCAGTTGTTTTTCTTCTTCACTCATGACTCAGACTATCCTTAACACCTCATTTAAACTCATCCAACTTTTAGTATCATAACTTGAAAATCCTACTTAGCATTATTAGCTCAGGTCCAGTTGTAAGACTTCCCACAATTGCCTTTTCTTTGGTTAAGATGATTCCTGAAGCTATAAATGGTAATCCTCGGTTGATAGTTATCGGTTCAACCTCAACTTTTAATATTTTGGTTGCTTTGCCTATCTCTTCATCTGATGCTTGAGGGTGAATGGCGGAACCTACATTCCCTGAAACCATTATGGCGCCAACATGATTAATCGAAGATATTGTAAGGAATTCAACAGGAACATCTAGTACATCCACAATTTGGTTTTCCTCGTCTTTAAGCAATGTTGAAGCAATCACTCCTTTATCATTGGCAGAAATGAGGTTTCCTACTGCAGTGTATTTGGATAGCAATCTTTCGACAGGAAGACCAGTTGATTTTTTCAAGGTCTTAATCTCATTTTCATCTGCTAATCTTGAAACTAAAATTCCCTTATTATTCATAGCAATTAGAGGGCCAAGCAATCTTGATCCTCCTATTGAAATCTCAATCGGTTCTACGTTAAGATATTCTGACAGTTTCGATATCTTTGTTTTGGCTAACCCACGTGGAGCTAGTAGATACTCTTCATTACTTTTCAAAAAGATACCAATGTTAGAGCTTCGGTAGATGTCAAGAAGATGAATTGACAACTCAATTACTCCAATAAAATATATGTCGACAAACTTTCAAGCTTATAGTCTTCACCATATTAATGAGAAGGGGCTGAAGTTATCAGGTTTTAAACATATACTCGTCTAAAACCTCTTGGATTAGAATAATGCAAAGAATTATATCTGTGTACAAAAAGCTCTAAAAACTGTTGACAATTCCGCTGATGCCACGAAGTGATGTTGGGCTGGTCGGAAACAGGCATGAAATGGATCTGCCGAAAAGAATACTCGTAGGTAATGGAGTGATAAAGGAGTTAGGTAGTTTCCTAAATAATCTTGGATGCAAAGAGGTGCATATAGTAACTGGTCCCCATATTATTGCAAAAGTTAAGAAGCCCGTTGAAAAGGTTCTAACCACAAATGGATTCAAGTTTTATTGGTCAGTGATTAATATTGCCGATATGAATACGATTCAAAAAATCGTTAAATCGATTGATCAAAAGGTCGATATCATGATTGGACTTGGGGGAGGAAAGACGGTTGATGCTGCAAAACTTGTCGCATTTAACAAAACTCTGCCTTACATTAGTATCCCTACAAGTGCATCTCACGATGGTATATCAAGTCCTTTTGCATCAATAAAGGGATCAGGCCGTCCTTACTCGATTGTGACCAATCCTCCACTAGGAATAATTGCTGATCTTGACATCATTGGTGGCGCACCAATTAGACTTCTGGCAAGTGGATGTGGAGATTTGATTGGTAAGATTACAGCTGTTAAGGATTGGGAAATAGCACGAACTGATGAAGGGTCATACTATGGAAAATATGCTGCAAGTCTCGCACATCTTAGTGCTGATATAGTAATTGAAGAAGCAAAGAATATAGGACTTGGAAAGAAGGATAGTATTCGAGATGTTGTTGAAGCTCTTTTAAGTGCTGGAGTAGCTGCTGGTATCGCAGGCAGTAGTAGACCATGTAGTGGCTCTGAACATCTGTTTGCCCATGCCGTGGATATTCAAGGAGATAATAATGGGTTGCATGGTGAAAAGGTAGGGTTAGGAACTATACTTATGGCCAAGCTTCAAGGGATTAATTGGGAAAAAATAGTGAAAGCACTTGAAGATATTAATGCTCCTACTAATGGACAAGATATCGGACTTGATGATAAAAGAATAGTGAAAGCAATACTACAAGCGAAAAAAATTAGGCCAGATCGTTACACCATTCTTGAACGGATAAATTTAGATGAACGGTCAGCTATTAGTCTAGCACGGTCAACAAATGTGATATGACCTACAAATCAATATACACAACACTCAATGAATCCCTCGCTAAACCCGGATATGCTTTTCAATTTCTCGGTGAAGCTGAAACATGCAAATCCTGTCCTTCACTTAAACCATGTCTCGGACGACTTGAAATAGAAGAATTTTACTTCGTAACTAACGTTAGGAAAAATAAGCTGGAATGTAAATTATTAGAAGAAAGAGCGGTTGTGGTTCAAGTAAAGCCACAACCAAGAAATTTAGCAGTGAGCAGCATCTCCGCAGTTGTAGGTACTACAATAAGTGTTCAAGGGGTTGACGGTATCCCGTGTCGAGATAATTGTCTCTGTCTCCCAAACAATGTTAAGATAGATAAGCATTACATTGTGAAGAGAGTGATTAAGAAGACTTGCGATTGCCCTGTTTACGCTTCTCGGTCTTTGGTAGAGGTTGAGCCTTCTTAGCTTTCACTTTCTTCTTTGTGATTATCTTAGTTTTTTTAGATTTCTTAGGCTTTTGTGATTCATATATTTCTAAATATGTTACTTTGTTTATATTATCAATATACTTGAACATGTCCGTAGAAGCCGCCTTTTTTATTATTTGAAGTCCTTCAGTAAGGTAAGCTTCTTGAGGAATGCTAATGGTTACTTCGTCATTCTTAATTTTGAGAGAAATCTTCTCTTCTTCAACTGGTAATCTTCTACGTAGTAGTGATATAGCCTTTTCATATGTGGTTGTTAGCTCCTTAGATATCTTGAAATCATAAGTTAATATTTTACCTGCATATCTATGGTTGAAATCTATCTGAGCTCTTCCTGACCCTATGAACCTAATGAGACCTATCCTATTATCTATCTCAACTTCGTCACCAACTCTGAGCTCTGCGGCCTTCTCACCAAGCTTCCTCAAAGGTATTCGTCTAACCTTATTGGGGTCTCTTGCACCAAAGGCTTTTTCTGGATGTATGTCAAGAACGATCCTCTTGTTGAGCTTTGCAGAAATTATTGCTTCGTCTAAACCTTTCAGAACCCATTCTTCACCAACTGATACTAATCTTGGTTCATATTTCTTGGACTCGTCAAAAACTCCGAACTTCTTGGCATCTGCCTCTACGGTGGTTTCTATAATCTCGCCTGTATCTTTGACTCTTCCAGATAAATCAATAAGTATCAATGTACCTTTCTCCAATTATAATTCCTCCAATTCATCAACACTGAATTCGAAGCCCGTAAAAACCTTGTGTCTATCCTAAGATTCCCGCAATTCCAAGAAGCTAATTACTCTGCCTATAGATCTCTTAACTTTGCTCTTGCAATTTCAACAGGATCCTCGCTTCTAACCTTATCCATTAAGGACCTAAGTGTATTATTTACAGCCGAAACCGTTGTAACTACATGGTATCTGTGCACTTCACCCAATGAACCTATCCTGAATAATTTACCTTTGTAATGTCCAAACCCTCCTGCAATCACCACCCTATACTCTTTATCTAACATACCCCTGAACTGTTTATCATCTACACCTTCAGGATAGTTAACAGATATGATCGTATTAGATCTTACATCTTCAACCGCGAAGAGTTTAAGCCCCATGGCCGTAAATGAAGAATAGAATGCATCGGCACATAATTTATGCCTTTGTATCCTTTGCGTCAATCCCTCTTCTAAAGCCATATTCAGCGCTTCATCCAATGCATAGTATAGTGAAAGTGCCGGTGTAAACGGTGTCTGGTCTATTTCAGCATACTTTAGATGCCTAGCGATGTTAAAGTAAAGGTGCGAAGGTGGATTATCAATAATATACTTCTTCGCCTTTTTGCTGACTGACACCATCGCAAGACCCGGCGGGGCTGCAAGGCTTTTCTGGCTTCCTGTAGCAACAATGTCGGCACCTATCTTATCCACTGGAATATCATCTGCTGTAAGATTAGAAACCGAATCCAATATCAGAAAGCTTCCATACTTTGCTGCAAGATCACCTGCTTCCTTTAACCATTTAAACATGGTTCCGGTTGACGTTTCATTTGTAATGATGATAAGTGCCTTTACATCCTTATTTTTTTCAAACGCCTCTTCCAATTGATCTATCCTAGGAACATCTCCAAATGGGGCTTCAACCTTTATTGCCACTCCACCAGAGCTCTCGACAAGGAGCGCCGCCCTTTCACCAAACTCACCAAAAACAGTTACGATTGTTTTGTCACCTTTTCTTACAATGTTGGTGATTGCAGCCTCTACAGCACCAGTACCTGATGATGAGAAAACGATTACGTCACCAGATGTCTGGTAAACCTGTTTTGATTTTTCAACTATGTTTTTCATGAGAAAAGCAAAATCGGGAGTTCTATGACCCATTAATGGAGCCAGCATTGCGTTCATAATCCGCTCAGGTACATTTGTAGGACCTGGAAGCATAAGCAGTTTTTTTGGATTCATTATCTTACATACTCCTAAAGAAGAGTATTGTAAACTTTGCTAATAGTTGAGATTTTAACAATGATATCTGCCTATTCCGTAAAACATTTCAAGTCGTGTTACAAACTGAGGTTCTTAGGAAGATGAAGAATTGCTGAATAGAGGATTATTCGTTGGACGGTTCCAGCCTTTTCATAATGGGCATCTTAACGCTATTAAGTATGTTTTGGAGCATGTGGAAGAGCTTATTTTGGTTGTTGGAAGTGCACAACATAGTCATGACTCTATTAATCCATTCACTGCAGGTGAGAGAATCTATATGATGCGGCTTGCATTGAAAGAAGCTCAAATAGATCCTGTCAGACATATTATAGTGCCCGTTTCTGATGTAACTTTGCATTCTACATGGTTTTCTCACCTCCAATCATATGTTCCTCGGTTCGAAGTTGTTTATTCCAATGAACCCCTAACTTGTCGTCTTGCAAAAGAAGCTGGATACAGAGTTGAATATGTCCCTCTCTTTAAGCGCGATAGATATTGGGCTACAGAAATCAGGAAGAGAATGTTATCTGGAGGTAATTGGAAAGAACTGGTCCCAAAAAGTGTAGCTGAATTCATAAAGCTTCAAGATGGAGTTCAAAGAATCAAAGATTTGGTACAGACAGATGTTACGATTGACGACTAGCACAATCATTTAATTCATCATTTGGAACAAAGTTTTCTAGGAATGATTTAGTTGAACAATCCTCAATTCTTTGAGATAGATGGATCGTTCGGAGATGGGGGAGGTCAGATTCTTCGTACATCAATTACTCTCTCATTAATCCTGAATAAGCCTATTAAGATTAAGAATATAAGAGCCAAACGAAATATTCCCGGGTTAAAACCTCAACATATCACCGCAGTAAAGCTTCTTGCAGATATGTGTGATGCTGAAGTTCAGAACCTTCAGTTAGGCGCAAGTTGGGTGACTTTTAAACCCGGAAAGAAACCACAATCATCACTTAAATTCGATGTAGGAACCGCTGGCAGTGTCTCACTCATCTTGATTGCTGCTGTACCAGCTGCTAGTCTAAATGGAGTTGGCTGCGAACTTGAACTCAAAGGAGGTACCGATGTTAAGTGGAGTCCAACCATTGACTACTTTAGATATGTAGTATTACCTGCTTTCAAGCTCTTGGGTATGAATTGTACAATAGATGTAGTTAAAAGAGGATATTTCCCTCGAGGAGGAGGAATAGTGAAAGCATACATCAAACCTTTAAAGAAACTAAAATCTCAACAAATAGTTTCTAGAAGTGCTTCTCCAATATCTGGAATAAGCATCTGCTCAAATCTTCCTAAAGGTGTCGCTGAGAGACAGATGCGAACAGCTCTGGACAGACTGTATTCGCAAAATGTGAGGTGGAGCAATATTACGATAGATGTAACGGATGCCATTTCACCCGGTTCATCTATTACTCTCTACTCTGTTTCTAAAGGCTCTTTCTTGGGTGCAGATAATGTAGGTGAGCAAGGGAAACCTGCTGGGAAGGTGGGGAAACAGGTTGCTCATCTCTTCTTGAAGGAGTATTTCTCAGAAGCTCCGATTGACAGATATATGGGAGATA
>Ga0187827_10001258_pt1 | contig 37882 bp, 65 predicted proteins | sample ETNtaG_39_FD_167969 | JGI IMG/M metagenome (GOLD analysis project Ga0187827, IMG submission 167969) | Marine microbial and viral communities from oxygen minimum zone, Eastern Pacific Ocean - ETNP2014_SV_150_PacBio MetaG (Illumina Assembly) | ecosystem: Environmental > Aquatic > Marine > Hypoxic...
TATATTGCTTTCTGAGATCAAGACTAACTAAAGCCCCATCGTTATCACCTTCATCTTTAGCAACATCCGTCGAGTACTCACTAGGCTCTAATTTGGCAGCCTGTTTGTTTTTTTCTTTTCGCCAAAACCATTTCATTTTATTAACCCGATTTTAATATTTTTTATATTATATCACATAAATCATATGCTAAAAAAAAGGGCTTTACGCCCCTTGTTTAGTTATGGCGCATCATCAACAAGATCAGTAGATTCAATCTCGTAGTAGTTGGTCGCTGCCAAATAGTTAGTATTCATGTTACCAACTCCAGCCCCTAATGTTATAATTGAATTTTTCGATCTTGGCATAAGTACCCCTTTATAATATCACTACTTAATTATTTTCTGAATCCGCTGGAGTAACAGTTATAGCCGCGGTTCCTCCAATGCAATACGCCCACAAAAATTCGTTGCTTGCTGCGAACATAGAATATGGCTTATTATCTCCTCGTTGTGTTTGGTTGTTTACGGGAATTCCAGCGTTAAAGCCTTTTGGCATAGTTTCCGCTTCAACGTAATAAACATTGTGACTTCCATCTTTGTGATAGAGTTTACCATGTCTTGAGCTTGTAGTTAACTGTACCCACGTCGCTTGTGGGATCTGTTTTAGTGCCATTTGTATATCTCCTATTTTAGTCACTACCATTCTACATCAAAAAAGTCTAGTTTTTTAGTTTCTTGTTGTGCATAAACCATCATAACACTATCAGCCCCATTAGGAGAAAGAGAAGAATCTGGCGCTTTATCTATTAAAATCTTACCTCTAGTGTCTTTTTTGTATGTTGGTTGAGACAGCTCAGTAACCACTTTGTTAATGTTGCTGAATTTTGATGATATCGAAATAACTTTGTTGATATCTATTTTTTTACCGCTATGGATCGCTTCGTGCGTATGTTTAAATAGGTCTCTAAGATGCCACCAGCATTGAGCTTTATAGTTAGCAAAAAAAGATTCGTTCGTTCTTCCTAGTGATCCATTTTCAGGTTTTATAATGTAATCTAATTTGTTTATAACTGATGATGACCCATTAAATGGTATGGCCTCAATCTCTAAAAGATCTGTTTCAACTCTTATCTCATTGATTACCCTTGCATCACCTCTACACCCAACGCCCAGACCGTCAGAATCAAAACTAAATGATGGGTAGTTTTTTTCTTCACAATTATCTATCGCCCGTTGTGTTGTACCAAAGATATCTTCAACGGTTTTACCATGCCAGATATCTACATCCGTAAGAATCATCCCATCCCTGAACGATTGAGCGTTACTATCAACCCCCCTGTCCGCAACATCAAGAGCTGATAATTTAGCTCCACTTAAATCTAAATCTAATTTTATATGAGCGTCGATAGCAGACTGAACCCATGCTGACGGTATCAAAACACCTTCGACTGATGCGTTAAAATCTATATCAATTTCTTGCGCAATAGTAACTTGATCTAAAATACTTTTTTGTTTTGCATACCATTCATCATCCTTTCGAGGATCATCTCTCCAATGAAAAACAAATTTATTTATTTTCCCTGCTGCAACCTTTAATGCGAACGGGTTATTTGAGCCGTTTGGAGTTGATATATCTGATCTACAATTTGTCGTTTGAGACAGTGACGCCTCTACAAGTTTAGGTCGTTCAAGAAAAGCGGCTTCATCTACAAAATATATAGATGCTCTATCTCCACGCCCTATCCCATCACCTGATTCACCGATTATAGCCGATCCAGTATGAGGGTATATTATTCTCATGTGCGGCGCTGTTTTTTCTTCATTAAACCCCGATCTAAACTCGTTAGGAACCATCTTGGAAAACATTCTAGCTTTGTAAAATAATGACTTAGGCGATCCTATTTTATCTACATATTCCTCTTTCCTTGATCCAAATCCTATAACCATATCGTTATTAAACATGCATAGAGTAGACGCTAAACCAACAGAAAGCCAACTTAAGCCCATGTCACGACTTTTAACTGTCAACATAGGCTCTTGATTTTTCCAGTTTTCTATAGTGTAGTGTATCCATTCCTCTTGTTTTTCAAAAAGCAAAAAAGGAACTATAGCCGGAAGCCCCCTTTCAACATTTCTCGGATCAAAAGTGCACCCCCAATCTATTATGAATTGAGCTGGATTATTTTTATAGAAAGATTTTAAAAAAGGTATTTTTTCGGGGTTTTGTCTTATTTTAACAAGTCTTTTTTGTCGATGTATAAAAACTTTTGTGTAGTCAGGTTCTTTGAAATTAAAATCGAATGGAATGGGCATTTAACTACCCATTAATTCATTGTATATCTTAGCCGCTTCTTCTGCTGATGCTTCTTTGCTTATTTCGTAACTAACATCCTTATTTGTATTCTCTCTTTTATCTGCTAGCCCTAAATCTCTGGCGATTATAGACGCATTTAAAAGGTCTGTTGCTGCTCCCTCAAACTTTTGCGTGTATACAATATCCTCAATTCTCTTAATAATGCGTGAAAATTCTTTTCCTTCTTCGGTATTTAGGTCTAAACCGTCTCTCATATCTGTCAAATAATTTCGATTTACACCTAAGAATACACATAAAGCGGTTATTGTGTACGGGCGCATCTTTTCAACTTCTGCCTTAGTTATTTCGCCTTGATACGCAAAAACTTTCTGCTCTAGTAATGGGTTTGTATCAGACCAATCAAAATATTCTGTTGCCGCCTTCCATAGTATTTCGGGGCTGTTAAATATTTTAGACCTGCCGCTTGTTGATCTAATTTTCCAAAATTGATTACCTTTTGTTGCTGCCATATCCAGCCCTTTATAATTTAAAATCTTTAGGATTAACACCAAAAAAATACAACACCAATATAAAAAATATTGCAAGCGTTGTAATGCCTGCCCTACTAAAAATAGAGTTTACAAACACATCAGTTCTAGATTGAGATCTTTTTAACCTGTCTAAATTTTGCTTATAATTTTCTGTAAAATAATCTATCCGCTTTGTATTATCTAACAGTTGTTTTTGAACATAACTGTCTTTTATCTCTTGCTTTTCTTCGTGTGATTCTCTTTTTTCTCTGTCTACTCTAATTTCTAGAGTTAGATTATTTACTGACTCTAGTAAAGTGCTATTTGCAACTGATTGGGCATGTATTGCTTCTAGCGTGTCTTTAGTACTCCGCTTTAACAGTTCAATTTCTGTCTTCATCTCTACCGCTTCCGCTGGAGTTATCATTTTGCAACTTTCCGCTTTTTCGAATCACACTTATAATTATACTCGTAAATCTTATTACCACCAAAGTTATTGAAGACACACCGAACACTATTAAGCAATCCATCCAAACATCTGATAAAACTTGATTTCTTAATAAATGTAGAAACGATACAACTATGAATAACAATAATGATATATTTATAACTATCATGCATAAACGTTGCATTTCCTCCGCTCCACACGCAATCATTAGACATAATCAACTGATAAAATATTAAAACGGTGACAAAGAACATTCTTAACTTGTCTCTTAGTTCAATATTGCCTATTTTAGAATAGTAAAATGTTAATGCAAAACTATATATTAACGCCCACGACATGTGCATAAATACGCCGTGTTGGTAATACATACCCCACGCGAAAAATGGTGATCTACCGACAAACTCAGATATCACACACGCAAAAAACCACATGGTAGCATCTCTATTATATACAGTTGCTACTACATAGATTATTACGAAGTACAGTAACGTTAAGCTATGCACTGTCTTTTTCTTTTTGTTCAACAATATAAGCTTCCGCTTGATCTGCTGTTAACTCTCCACACTCAACGCTTTTTAGTACGTCAGAAAGTTTCATAGCTTCAATTTTTCTTGGTGGTTGATTACTTGTCATCTTTAAATCCTGCATTTAATTAATAAAAGCTCTTTAAATAAGAGCTGATCGAGTTTATATGGTATCACTTGTTATATATAAAAATAAAGCCTGCTCTAAAAAGGAATGTCTTCATCCCATTTATCACTAAGATCGTGCCCTATCCCCGTACTAGATTGTTGCTGCTGCCCTTGCGGTCTAACTGGGTGCAAGTTTGCCTGTGGTTTATATTGTTGCTGTGGTTGTTGCCTTTGCTGCTGTTGTTGTGCCTGCTGCCTTGGCGCTTGTTGTTGTTGTGGTTGCTGCTGCCCCCCTTGCGGCCTGCTATCTAACATTTGCATTTCATGAGCGTTAATCTCAGTCTTATAGCGATCTTGACCTGTATCTTTATCCTGCCACTTACTGGTCTGCAATTTACCTTCTAAATAAACCTTTGAGCCTTTTTTCAAGTATTTCCCTGCAATTTCTGCAACTTTTCTATACATAACAATGTTATGCCACTCTGTACGCTCTTGTGGTTGACCTTGTTGGTCTTTCCATGTGTCGCTAGTTGCTAACCCAAAGTTAGCCACCGCATTTCCATTTGGCATAAATTTAACTTCTACATCTCGCGTTAAATTTCCAACCAGTATACATTTATTTACGCCTCTAGCCATTTTCAAACCCTCTTTTATTTTTATCAAACTTACTCTTAACCCAAGGCCAGACTAGACCAACAACTGGCAACCCAACAATAAACAACAATATAATATAATATAATATAATATAACCTAGATCGTTTTCGTTCATACTAAACACACTCCGATAAACATTTTGCGCATACAATACGATTTGTTTTTTCTGCCTCTTGTTTTGATGTAAGAACAAGATTAGTCATATTTAACTGTCGGCCACATAGGGCTTTTTGTTTATGTTTTGGTAAATCACTTGCATGTGCTATGCATTTTATCGGGCTATTTGTTTGTCTCATATTTCACCTATTGCGGCCTAAGCCGCTGTTTTTATTTTAAATTATTTATCTTTTAAAAAATTGATTGTATTTGATAATTGCAAACACACAAAAAATTTGTAGCAATGCAACGCCCACGCTGTACACCAAAACCCCCCAAATCGGTAACGTTACAAGCCACCAACTCCAAGTTATCGCCCCTGTAAGTTTTAGCACTATAAAAACTATAAAAACATAGAAAATAAGAAACATAATAAAACCCTCATTTATTTAATATTGCGGCCTAAGCCGCTGTTATTTTATTTGTATAGTGCTAGGGTTGATCTTTATCTCTGCGCCGCTAACTTCAACATTTGCTTTTAAGTCAGCTAGTATTTTTTTCTTATCAATTTTATCTATAAATTCAGACGTTATATAATCGTCTGGTATTGCGCTGTCATCAATTATATTTACAACTTGACGACCTTTCATGATTCCTATTGAATGATTTCCAACTTTTAAAGATTTAATCTCTAGCTTATCCATTTCTAACTTTAAATAGTTAGTCATACCGTTAATTGCACTGTCACATGATTTAGCTTTTTTATTAAAGGAATCGGCTTCTTCCTTGTAAGCGTTTTTTTCAGCTTTTTTGTTTTTTATTGCCTTTATTATGTTTTCTACCTTTTCTTCAAGCTCCATGTTTAAAGATTCTAATGTGTCATTTAATGCCTCGACGGGTATTTCATCACTATCATTTATTAGTCTTTTTATGTCGTTAGATATCTCATAAAGCTTCATATTGATTGCTCCAATATTCTAGATTCATTCTTACGTTTGCAAGCGCCTATACTATTCAAAATCCCTGTAGCCTCAACCTGTTTTGCCTTTCGGGCTAAAGGGTTAAGAATTTGTTTTAGCTCATCCATACTATTGCACGTATCAGCATGTATAAATTCCTCTGCCGCATGTACAGCTAAATCATTCAAAGCATCTGACCGCTCTTGTATATACGTATTCTCGCTTATTTCTGCCAATCCTTCGCCGCTACTATTAAGTTCATCTATTGCAGTGGCTAACCGTTCGCACTTAGGCCAATACTTATAAGCCCGTTTTACTACCGTTTTTTTAATCATTTCCCCCTCGTCACTTTTCCAAGGCCCATACCCCTTTTTTTTAAACGACTCCGATCTATCTCTAATGTTATAAATATCTTTAATAGTCATTGTCTCAGTTAGAAAGTCACCGTCTAAAGTCTTTACAATGCAGTATGCACCTGTGATAGCTCCCCTGTCAGCAAACGGGTTGTATTTATGAGTAGGTTCGGTTGCTACTCCATTTAGAGCAAACTCATCATTTTCATGTACAAGCTTTGATTGCGCCCACAAAATCGATCCAGTTGTTACGGCAAGATGTATTAACCCCATGTATGACACCTCTAAACACACAGCAGCTTTTTTATTAACTTTCCTAGGTACTAGATAAGCATGTTTTAACGCTGGATTAAGGCTAATACCTATTGCGGCAACATTTACAAGCGCATTTTCCAAGCTTGCCCCATTACCCACAGCCGCGTCATGCAAGTATTCATTATTTTGCAATTGCTGTATTGCGAATTGCGACTCTTTAGTCCACTGCATATTATTGTCAGTTAGAGAACCTTTAAAAAGCTCCTCTTTTTGATTTACAAGCTCGTGTGGAGCTAAAACTAATTTACTCATTATTCGTATTCCTTTTCTAAGTTTCGAGTTCAATTATACATATAAAACAATTAAAGGCAATAGTTGATTTTAATTATTTTAATTGTTACTATGTGATAAATACAAAAGAGGTGTACCTATATGAACAACATAATTTTAGCTGGTGTAAAAATACGACAAGATAAAAATGGGCTTTACTGCCTAAATGATTTATGGAGAGCCAGAGGATCTATAAAGAGAGAGAAAATAAATTCATGGTCACGATTAAACGAAACTAAAAATCTAATCGACGCTGAAAACCTAAATGCGCAGATATGCGCATTTAAACAATCATCTGGTAGGCATGGCGGAACTTACGCAAATAAAACCCTAGTGTACGACTACGCAATGTGGATAAGCCCAGAATTTAAATCGCATGTTATATCTGTCTTTGATGGTCATGTAACTCGCAATATTGAAAAATCTCTTGAGTGTGCAGTTGATAGTATAAAACTTAGCATGGTAAATATTAGCGAAGCAGTTAATTGTGCATCTATACATTTTGATGACATTAAGGATTGTGGAAAATCATGGGGTAAGGCTGGTTCTGATATCAGAAAAGCAAAAAAGAAAGCCGTTGAAGAATTAGAAAACTTGAAAAATGAAATTCAATTTAAGTTGGAGTTTTAAAATGATTAGACAAACAGTTATAGATATTTGTGGAAAAACTTGTAATGTTTTTTATGCAGTTGATGACGATAACATAATAACAAAGTTGTACCATTTAGATGCGTCAGCAAGCAAAATAGACTTGTCTGATTTACTCCATCTCAACAATGTTTACACCGCTCTTTTAGACCATCACGAAAACATTTTAGCAGAGGATAACGCATGTTAATAATTGGTATAGATCCAGATTCTAAAAAAATTGCAATTTCAGTTTATCAAAACGGTAAATTAGAAGAGTTGTTAATGTTGGATACAATTCAGCTATATAAAACCCTAGATAAATATCAATGCGATAATCACGAAATAATAGTGTATTTAGAAAATGTTAAAGCTAATTCAAGTTCTAGTTTTCACAATAAGAGTAAAGATTCATTAGCGGTTAAATCAAAAAAATCTGAACACATCGGTATGGTCAAACAATCCCAGTCAGAGATCGAAAGGGTATGCGATCATCTTGGTATTGTTTACCACTTGAAAAAAATTAGCAGTAACTGGAAGAAAGGCAACGGGGTTGAATCATTTAAATTAGCTACAGGATGGACAAAGAGAAGCAATGAAGACACAAGGTCAGCTGCTTATTTTGGATTCTTGGGCGTAAGAGAAAATTATAATATTTTGAGGAAAGTAAAATGACAACAATAACATTAGATAAAAATGGAAATTTCACTATAGGGGAATTCACTAGGGTAATGGGTGGTAATATGAATGATAAATTTTTGATATTAGATCTCTTAGAGGAAAGTTTAGGATTACACAGAAACTCTATTAGTATCAAAGATGTAAAACATATAAGGAAAGAATTTAGCAAACAAAGCTCAACTGGGAAGCACTTAGATATTTTTATTACTTCTTTTGATGATTATGTAAGAAAACAAAATCAAGCGTACTGCATGTCTGACAAGTCGGTTAATAAGACTGTTAAGGCAAAGAAAGTTAATAAGAAATCTATAACCTCATTTGTTGGTTTCCTGTTGGGACTACTTGCCAAGGATTCTGTTAGAGGTCTCCCAATCACAAACACAACAACTCCAATGCCTAAAGTTAAACCGCCAAAACATTCGGACTAATCAGAAAATAAAGAGAAGAAAAACAATACAAGGAGCACCAAAAAATGACAAAAGACCAGAAAACAATAAAACATCTTCAAGAAGTTATATCGTCTTTACGAAAAAACCTAGGCGTTGCCTTAAATGAAGTTGATAAATTAAAGGCCGAAAATGAAGCGCTTAAGAAAAAGATGGAGGGGGATAAATGAATACTTTAAGCCTCTTTGATGGTATGTCATGCGGAAAAATAGCACTAGAAAGAGTCGGGATTGAAGGAAATTATTACTCTAGTGAGATTGATAAATATGCAATAAACGTTAGCAAGGATAACTATCCTGATATAATTAGCCTTGGCGATATAACAAAATGGCGCGAGTGGGATATTGATTGGTCTAGTATTGATTTATTAATGGGCGGTTCCCCATGTCAAGGGTTTAGTTTTGCAGGTAAGCAATTAGCGTTTGACGATCCACGCTCTAAATTGTTCTTCGTCTACGTTGATATACTGAATCACATAAAATCATTAAATCCTAACGTTAAATTTTTATTAGAAAACGTTAAAATGAAAAAAGAGCACATCAATGTAATATCTGAGATTTTAGGCGTAGAGTCTATTTTTATTAATAGTAATAAGATTTTGCCGATAGACCGACCTAGGCATTACTGGTGTAATTGGTATGTCAATGAGCCATCTCACAATGGTAAAAAATTAACTGATTATATAGATTTTAAAGATAAATCATTTAGGTCTGATTCATTCCACGCATGGCTAAATAAAAAATTAGAGTGGAAGATAAAAAAGAAATACATATCAATTATGAATGACGCGCCTAGTGCTATACCGCAGCTAGCCCGGCAGGTTGCTAGCTGGAACGGTAATATAGTTAGAGTTAGCAGCGGTAAGTATCGATTTTTAAACATTAAAGAGGCTAGCTCGCTCCACGGCGTACCCGTTAATTACTTTGATTCAGTATCTAGCGCCCAGGCCTACAAAATGCTTGGTAATGGTTGGCAAATTGACACTATTGTACACCTACTTCAAGGGCTAAAAAATGAACTTAAGTGACTCAGATACTAAACACATAACAACACGACTAGATCAGTGTATGTCAATTTTAGAAAAACATTTAGATAAAAGTCTTAGTTTGGATGATATGGCTAAACGACCAGAATATATGAATTACACAATTTTATCTATGGTTAAACATCGGATCGAAGAAGGAGAAGAAGAAGAAGAAGAAGAAGAAAAAAAATAACCCACTGGGTGATAATGGGTTAAAATTAAATTATGTGAGGAATCAGATTATACTATCCGATTCCTTTTTTTGTGTCAAATATTAGGAGTAAATGTTATTAAGATCCAACTTTATTATCAAACAACCTTTGCTTAAGTAAATAACCTTTGCTTAAGTAAATAACCTTCCAAAGCCCAGATCTTCTGCCTAGCCATATCAAAAGATTTCTTTTCGCCTAGTTCCTTATTAAAATTTTCAGGGCTGGCGCAAGCGCTTTCCCCTGTTACAGTAAATCCATTTACCAACGTAACACAGCACACAGTAAGAGTGGATTCAGTGATGTAGTGCTCAACTCGACTGATTACGCCGCCTATCATTTTAGGCGTTAGGCGTGGAGCGTTAAGGTTTTTTTCTTGGATTTCTTGCTCTATTTCTTGTTCGTTCATTTTAAGTACTCTTGGTTGTTAAAGTTTATTGTTAGCTTAACTAATGCTTTAAGTGTATCATTAGCTGCTTCAAGAAAAATTTTCTCTCTTTTTTAACTCTGTGCATCTCTCCCTCTATCTGGCGCACCTCGTCTTCACTATCAACTAAATTCTGTAAATTCGCTACTTCAAGATCTTTTTTAACTCTTTGTCTCTCTTCTTCTAACTGTTTTATCTTGTCTTTAGCAAACAATGGCATTTAATATGCCCATTACCATTTAATTTTAATGGTAACATTTCGTGAGGCTTTGTAACTCTATTAGGTTTTAACCCTCTTCTTTTCTTGAGGTTGAACAAGAAACCATCACCAGCATCTAAAACTTTAATTTTCTTATTTACAATCTCAACATCACAGCCAAACCTTAACTTGTGCTGTAATTTTCTAGGTGTAACTTTTATTAAACTTCTAGGCACAATCTGACCTTTTCTTTTAATCATTATTTATTCCTCGAGCATCGTATCAGCAAAATGATAACGCCAGGCTTTGATTAGTGCCATTTCGCCTTTAGGTAAAGCAACTTGAGTAACGTTTTTTTTATAAAAATTTGATGGAACACAGGATTCGATGACACGATAGTAATCTTCATTAGTCATGTGTTTTTGTGAAAATTCAATCTTAAACCACTCTGGCACATCTGGCGCATTCATAGCGAACACTTCTCGCTTAGTTAAACCCGTACAACACCCACCATTAAACTCTATACCAATATTACTACAGTGATAAGGTGCTCCATTCTCATTTACTATAGGTCTTGCTGGCATGTCTTTATTCTTCATTGTTTTATTCCTCATTTGTATTTGAATGTTCATAGTATCAAAAGGAACTTGACTTGTCCAGATGTTATATATATATTATATGGACAATCACAAATACATTAAGGCGAAAAAATGAAAGAGTTACATGTACTATTCCCAACAAAACAACACTTGCAAATTTCTGATCTGGTAGATAATACAAAGATTAAAAAATCTAAAGTTGCTAGAGCAGCGTTACAAATTGGTTTAGAGATAATAAGAAAGTCAGATAAAAGGGAGGAAGTGATCGCAATCAATGATCTTAAAGCGCAAAACTAAAAGTAAAACCCGACCGCAATCGGGATACTATGTAACATTTCGAGGTAATTATACCAATGAATTATTATAAACGCCACATAGGTGATTATCACAAAAAGGCTGGAAGGTTAACCATGATACAGCACGGAGCGTATACGCTTTTAATTGACGCGTGTTATGACCGTGAACGATTTCCGACTAGGGAAGAGGCTATCGAATGGTTATGGGCTGGAACAAAGGAAGAAATAGAATCTATTGATTTTGTTTTAGCTAAATTCTTTGTAGAAAAAGAAGGTAAGTTTATACAAAAACGGATAGAAGAAGAGGTAAAAAACTATACTAAAAACGCTGAAACAAACAAGAGAATTGCTATTGAACGTGAAGAAAAACGAAGACTTAAGAGCACGAACCGTGCAACTAGCGTGAACGAACCGTGCACGAACCGCCACCTAACCACTAACCAAGAACCACTAACCACTAACCAAGAACCTAATAATAAGACTAGTGATAAATCACGTATCAACAATCAGCAGGTAGTAGATGTTTATCACGAAATATTACCTATGGTTCCAAGTGTGAGAGTTTTAGCGCAGAAACGTAAAAAAAATATAAAGACTTTTTTTAATAAACGAGCTAAAGAATTAAAAAAAGAATTCACGATAGAAAATTTTAGAATGTACCTGTTGTACATTAAAGAAAATTGTACATGGATGCTAGAAGACAGGTACGGAAACGATGGTAAATTTCATAAAGTTAAAGACTTTGATTATTTCTTGACTGACGATTGTTATATCAAAGTAAAAGAAGATAGACACAACGATCACAAGCCGCAGGGTTAAAAAAATGATTTATGACGAACAACTAGAACAAAATATCCTAGGATCGATAATGTATCTCAAGGGTTACGGTGATTCAGTAGATTTAGCCTTAGACACATTAAAACCAGTAGATTTCTATTTTTTTAATAACAGATCTATTTTTAGCGCAATGTTAGACCTGAAAAAAAAGAACTTAAACCCTGATTTTTCAGCAGTTTCAGGACATAGAGAAATAAACAGAAATCAAGATCCTCTATTTTTTTATGTAATGGAGTTATTTAAAAATACATCGAGCGGCCTGAACTTAGTTCACTGGATAGAATCATTAAGTAAAGTATCTGAATTGCGAAGAACTCAAGATATTGTAAATAACATAAGTCAAATAATAAGCGACAACAAAGACTTAGAAGAAAAACTTTTAGAAATAAATACTTTATTTGATGTTGATATTGGAGTTAACCCTAATGCTGACACTGGAGCTAAGCACATATCTAGCCACATAAGCGACTATGTGGACTACCTTGACAAACGATGGAATAAGCCGGACGAGGTCGTTTTTACAACTGGCATAGATGATCTAGATAAAATCCTAGGCGGTGGCTTTGAGATTGGTCTTCATGCGATAGCGGCTAGGCCTAAAATGGGTAAAACTGAGCTTATGGTTAAAATGATAAACCATTTTGCAATAGATCGAGAGCTGCCGATTTACATAGGTACACTAGAAATGGCAGGGGAACAGATAGTACACAGAATGACTAGTGCGCTATCTAGGGTTGATAAAGACGAGATAAAAAATAATTTTACAGTTGAAGGTGTTTATGACGATTTAAGCAAATCTATTTTTTCTAAAGCTTTAATGGATTTACAAAATACTAATACTTACATTGATGATAGACACAACAACACAGTAAAAAAAATAAGAAGAGAACTTTTAAAAGTGCAAAAAAAGCACGGTTATGTTGGAGGTGTGTTTATTGATTACTTGGGTTTGTTGAGCAGTGATGGAGCGCATGATCGACATGATTTATCAATAGCGGCCATGACTAGAGCTTTAAAAGGCATGTCAAAAGAGTTTAAATGCCCCGTGGTGCTACTTTTGCAACTAAATCGTAGCTTAGAAGCCAGAAACGAAAAAAAGCCGATACCGAGCGATTCACGAGACTCTGGGGCAATTGAGCAAGATGTGGATTCATGGACGGCAATTTATAGAGATTCGGTATACAACACAGAAAGCCCGTGGGGTGCAATAACTGAAATCATCGTCAGGCTTAACAGGCATGGAGACACAGGAACTTGTTACCAATTATTGACTGGACACGGATTTAAGAACGCTGATGAATCGAAGGTAGCCAAGCTGCTACACGATGCAGAGGTTAAAGAATCTGAAAAGAATAAAAAATATAAAGGCCATCAAGAAGAAGACAAGGGTTTTTAATGAATAAATATAAAAATATGGGGTTTAATTATGTTTTTTGTTTTCGGTGTGTCTAGATTTGAAGCGGTAAAAAACGCTAATAAATCAACTAGTATTTATCACAAGGGCGGACAGTATAGTGATGAAGAGTTCAGAAAAATCATAAAAAACAAGTCTGATATTGCATTTGACAAAATGAAAGCAGAAAAAATATCAGGATCATTTTCTACCCCTAGTCTAGCTATGGATTTTATAAAGATAGCTAGGGAATCACCAGATGATTTTAGAGATTTGAAAATAAAATACAGGAAACCAACGGGTAAGATTAACGCAAAAACCAAAAAAAATGTTATGGAGTGGGTGATTTATTGCGGCGAAAAAACTTATTAAAAGGGAGGTTAGGATTGTATGAAGCAATACAAATTAACATCGTTAAATACAGAGCAAGTTTTTAGCGAAGTAAAAAAGCGACTAAAGCCAAATGAAAAATATATTTTATCGATTAAAAAGGACGTTAAAAGATCAATTAAAGCTAATGCTCAAGTTCATGTTTGGATACCAAAAATAGCCGCATACACTGGCAACGATATAAAAACAACTGAGTTAATTTGTAAGTTAGATCATGGACTGCCAATTTTGTTAAATGATGATAATCATGGAGCTAGAACTGAATGGGTACTGAACGAGTTAAATTTTTTTAGTCGTAGTTATAACAATCAAGTGAAAATAATGGCAGGGTTTGCAGTTACGAGCCTTTTTAATACTGAACAACACAATCAATACAGAGACTCAATACAGCAATTTTGGCTAGAACATGGATTAGAGCTAAATTATCTAAAATAAAGCTTGCAATGTAATTGTGATTGTCCATATAATATATATATAACATCTGGACAAGTCAAGTTCCTTTTGATACTATGAACATTCAAATTTAAATTACTTGGTGAATGATATGAGTGTAGAGATTTGTAGTGAGACAACTTACAAAGTAGTGATTGATCTTAGCAAATATAGTAAAGAAGAAGTTAATATTTTTTGGTTCAAAATGCTAGAAAGCGATAATACTATTTTAAAAAAAGCTGCTAAAAAAGGTTTAAATGAAGTTGAACCTTGTCACCCTTCCATTGCTCAATATTATTTACAGCAATATCTAAATGGTGACCTTGTTTTAAATGGATGGTTTGGTGGAAAATGGGAGATTGGTGAAATATTAGATAAAGAAGCTGCAAACGATATAAAGGCAAAAATAAATGAATTTCTAGGAATTACAAATAGACCTACGCTTCACGAGTGCGATTATAGTGAGGATGTATTTGAGGAAAAGATGGAATTATATTGTCTTGAAAAATTAAAGCTTAAAGAACATGCTCTTTATAAACCACTACCAATATTAAGATGAAATAATTAAATTACTGGGCAAATAACAATGAACAATAATCAAAAAGAGTTACTGAATCTTATAGGCGCAGATGAAAATACGCCAGAAGATAAATTAATTAAATTGGGTGAAGATGCCGGGATTGATATATTAAAAACATTAAACCCTACTAATCCACTGCTGATTAAAGAAGAAGACAGAATAAGTTTAGATGAAGCTAAGAGGCTTTTAATGGAGTGGGCTTCGGTCAGTGATTCGGTCAGGTATTCGGTCTGGGATTTGGTCTGGGATTCGGTCAGGTATTCGGTCAGGTATTCGGTCTGGGATTTGGTCTGGGATTCGGTCAGGGCTTCGGTCTGGGATTCGGTCAGGTATTCGGTCTGGGATTTGGTCGGGGCTTACGCATCATCAATATTCACAAACGTTAAAAAGTGGGACGGTATCGAGCACGAAGAAGGAGTGAACCCCTTTCAAAGTGGCATTGATCTAGTAGAGGGTGGCTATATTGCTAGTTTAGACGGCAACAAATGGCGGTTACACACTGGTAAAGATGCTGATGTGGTTTGGGAGGGCACGATTGAGGATTTGAACAATAAAGAACAAGATCTAGAAACAGAAAACAAACATCTAAAAGATAAAGTGGAAAACTTTGAATATCAGCTTGAACAAATTAAAAAAATAATCTGGGGTTAGTGTGAGAAAAAAGAAAATTAGAATTGATAGGCTTAGAAAGAAACAGGCTATAGATTGGATTAAAGCTAACGATCCAGAATGTGAATTTATTTTGTCTAGTGGATTAAGTGATCAGATTTGTTTTATTGCTGACAATCTTAATAACTTCGGTTATTGCTATCAGGATGGACATATACAAGTCACACCGAACAAAAAGACCAAGCCGCTGAACTGGGGTTTAGTGTGAAAATATCAGTTAATGTGTCACAAGAAATAATACAAAAAGATTTTGATATATTTAGACTTCTAACCATATTAACAATTGCTGGTTTAATTGTTTCCGCTTTAGGTTTAATCGGGATTGATAATATACATAGCCATTATTTAATAATAATAGATAAACTTAATCAGGATTGGAAACCTACTAATTTAGACCACTTAATAATTATAGTTTTATTGTGTTTGAATCTACTAAGAAAAGGTAAGAAATAAAATGACCGAACAGCAAAGTTTTGATGAAGCTTATAAATACTTAATTAAAGAACTACAAACTATAAATTTAGAAGCTGTAGGTATTTATGATAGTACAGTTATATATATAATCGCAAAAATTCAAGAAGGAAAGAACTACGCAAAATTAACTGGTTTAAAAGTTCCTCCTTCAATAGCTGATAAATACAAAGTTAAATTAGAGGGGGTTAGTGTGAGTGACATAAAAATGAATAACTACGAAGAAGCAAAAAAAATAGCGGTTCCTATGTTGAAGCTGCATGAAGGAGTTGAGACTAAACCATACTACTGCCCTGCTGGTAAGCTCACGATAGGAGTAGGGCGCAACTTAGAGAGTATTGGCATAACAGAAGATGAAGCAGAATATCTACTAGACAACGACATAAACAGAGTAGTTGAAGAGCTAGATCAAAACGTACCATTACAGGATATTAGCAGCAATCGAATGGCGGCTTTAATCGATATGTGTTTTAACATTGGCCTAACCAGTTTTTTGAAATTTAAAAAAATGTTAGCTGCTCTTGATAATCAGGATTACGAATTAGCAGCCGAAGAAATGTTAGATTCTGATTGGGCTGAACAAGTCGGCAAACGAGCTATAACTTTATCTGAAATATTGAGGACTGATAATGTCACATAAAAGATGGACTAGTCGTAAGTTTTGGACGGTTAACATTTGGCAGTTAGTAGCATCATTCATGTTATGGTTTGACAAAATAGACGGGGGTACATACGCAATGCTAACAGCCGGATTGATCGGTATATATGCGGCTGCTAATTTCGGTGATAAAAAAATAGAGGTCAAAGAAGATGTTTAATACTCTAAAACTTTGGGCTGGTGGCGCGATAATGGCTCTAGTCGGTGTGTTTGTTGCTGTATTCAAATATCGCTCTAACAAAATAGAACGCCTTGAATCTACTAATGAAACTCTTAGAAAAAACAACGGCAAACTTAAAGATGATATCAAAAGTAAACAAAAAGAGATTAAAACTCGTGAAACTGTTAACCAGATTATGGCTAATGATGATGCCGCTATCAATGCTAGTGAGTTGCGCATTAGAGCCGCAAAAAGAGATAGTGATAAAAACGGTTAGCGATTGCAATATAGTACCGTACATCAATATTACAGTAGCTCAAATTGATGAGGTCATGAGATATAAAAAACTGATACCCCTAATTATAGAAATTAATCAGCAAACTAAAATAATAGATTTATGTAAGAAATAGCCCCAAACGGGGCTTTATTTACTGATTGAAATTTTCGTAAATATTTCCGCTCGAATCCTTTGGGCGTCTATCTCCTCCCGTTATGTATTTATATATCCACCCTCCAAGCCTAGACTTTTCTAAAATCTCAATCTTGCCGCCGTCCCATTCTAAAATATCACCTACTTTTATCATAAAAACCTCTAAAATTATATTGGTACCCAAGTGCCGGGAGTTCCGGATACTGTACATCTGTATGCTGATGCAGCAGTAAGACCACGCACCCACTGTATTCTGCCCTCAAAATTATAGCCTGTTGTTGGTGGCCCCGTTTTTACTCCAACATAGGATTGTATATAATTGAGATTACTTGTTGTATCAAATGTAACAAAGTTAGTTTTATCTAAAATATCAAGTTGATCCGGTATATATCTAGCATCAACATGTTCAGATCCAGAAAAATTATACATTGCTATCAATCTGTTAGGCCAAGTCGATATGTCGTCTTGTACTTGATTACCTCCAAGAATGCAGTACTTAAAACCTACGCTGGAAGAAAACATGTAACTGGTAGAGCTAGTATCTGTCATACAGTTAATTATCCGCTGCCCCGTTAAATCCATGGGAGATCTTGCAACAATCTCGAAAGGTGATTTAAAACTCTTTTCTACTCTAAAAACTCCTGAAAAATCTGATACAGATGTGGTAGTTGAACTTGTTTCTAGATAAATCGGTGGCTCTGTCAGAGTTGCCCCAACTGGTGATATATGCTCTATACTACCGAAATTTGGATTTATGCACGAATTAAGCACGAATCTAGCTTCTTTGTTTCTTAAAAACTTACCGACCCCAAGTCTAACATTATTTCCGCTATTGATTGTAACATAACCTCCATAAGCGCAATCCATTACCACCCATTTTTTAATAGTAATATCATTGGTCGACTGTATCCATATTGCTGGTTCTAACGTTGCCGATCCATCTACTGATAGATTTTCTAGCGTCAGCTCATCAACAGTTACATTGTCAGACGGGAGGTCAACCCCCTGTTTGAAGGATTTAAATCCTGCCGCATTGCCTCTCGTCCTGCGCACTGTTATTGATTTGAATTTTATATCTTTAGCAAGTGGCCCCTCTAAATTAACACCAGCTACTCCATACGTGTCCTCATGTGTCATATCGCCAATAATCATATCGTGAGCAGCGACAACCGCTAAACCATTACCGTAAGCGTAGAATCCACTTTGGCTTTGAAGTCCAATTTTTTTAGTGCTACCCGATCCGATTGTGCCGTGGGAATTCGGCGTTAAAACTGAACTGCCATCATAAGACTGACCCAACCCAATCCCTGCATTAATGCCTCGCACGACTCGCCACCCGTCACTGATATTAAATCGATGAGCGTTATATAGAGCTACTGTGTAAGCGCTGTTAGACGTCCAGTTTTCATAGTTTCCGTCTACGTTTAAGTTTGACCACACCCAATCATTGCAGTCTCTAAGCTCCACGTTTGTAGTTTCATTTTTTAGTACTATTTTAGTCTGAGGATGCTGAAATATAAAAAATCCACCACCTCCAAAATCAGGTTTAGTTTGTAAGTACATATCACCGTCAACATAAACCCAGCGTTTTGCAAATTTTGAATACGAAACGGCTCTAGTTAACGCCGCCCCACCATCTTGTGATGAGTTGTCAATAGTCCACAGTGTGTCATCGTCATTACTTTTGCTTGTGTATGCTCCTGCGACCCATCCCCAGCCCTTGGGGGATATTATGCCGCCGTTGCCGCCTCGTACACTGTAAATATCATAGGTCACAAACTCAAACGTACCGTGGTTAGTAACAACATCATAACCGCTAAAACTATTTGCCGTAATTAATTCAACTGTATGTTCTGTATTGCTAAATGATGAACTTTGATCCCATAATTTCAGCGTTCCAAAATCTGTTATTATTGCATTAATTCCGATCTCGTTTATTACCGTGCCAGTCCTGGCAATTGTTATAAATACGTTGTCGCTTGTGGGACTAAATCGTTTATCCAGCAAGCTTGGTTCGTCTAGCCCTACAACAATTTCCCATTTGTCAGAGGGAGGTACATCAGTATTGTTATTCTCTGTAGATATATAATCAACATCTAGCAAAGTTACAATTGACCCTTTTTTATACGCAAATGGAGCACCCCCGTTGTTAGCTGCTGTTATAAATGCAGGGTAAACATGTTCTTGCCATTCTTTTATATTAGATGTTATATCATTGTATAGTTGATTAGCTTTGTCTCGCTCCACAAATTTGGCCGTTGATGGATTAACAACTGGATCTTGTTGGTATTCTGGCGTGTATCCTGTTTGATAGTTAGAATCTGATCCGCTTGGGGTATCCGGCATTGCCTCCCGATCCCCTATTTCTGCAAATGGTGTTATAATTCGTTTAGCCATTTTATTTAATTCCTATGTGAAAGTTTCCGTGACTAAAGTTTTTACGCTTGTCACCGAAAAGATAAGGGGTTGAATCTGAACCAATTGTATAATTGATGCTAACGCAATTAGGGCGCGGCAATAGGTCATACTTATAAATTATATCTATAAATGATATTAAAGTCGGATCGTTTATTATATATGTATAACTCATATTTAAGTTATCTAAAATATAAACTTGACGATATCCGAACAACTGAGACAATCTATTGTTTATTTCATAAGTTGATGATCTCATACTTAGAATAAAAATCTTTAACTGTAACATTATTCGTTTTTGTTCGGTTGTTAGACTATCCACTGCGCTTGCATTCTGTCCAAAATTTCCGTGATTAAAGTTTTTCCTACTACTTCCAAAATAAATCGCCGGGTAATCGTCTCTTGATTTCTGCACATTATCAAATAGAGGCACATCTAAAATTATAGACCAAACCGACAAACCAAACTCGTTAGCCGTCTGTAAATCAAAAACATCTTTTTTCCAATTTGACCAAAACTCACAATAATTTGTATTGTACCAATCTTGTTTAAGTTTTAGTAATTTATTTAATTTATCTGCACTTCCTCTTTGCCAGTCAATGGATTTTAATATATCTAGATTGCAATCATAGTTCATAATGCTATTACCTGAACGTCATTAGTAATAATCGTTGCTTTTTCAAAAATTGCTGTTTCTATTGTGTCAGTTGTGTAAATGGGTGTTATGTCTTTTTCTGCTATCTCGCTTTTAGTAACAAAAATACCTTGTACTTGATCAATCACAGCACATGCTATCTCTACGGGTGAAACGTTACCACCAACAACAAAACCTAAATTGTCACCCACTAAACCGTTGGCATAATCAACAACCGCCTGCTTTATATCGTTAGAAGGATCTATTCCGCTCGATGCTTTAACCGTGATTCTAGCTAACTTAGGTTTATATGTTGGTCTGTCAAATTTAACATCGATAACCTGCAAAGAATTTTCATCAGTAACTTGTATTGTTGTATTTCCATTAAAATCACTGCCGCCAGATCGAGCTCTATAGTAAGCCGTGGCAATCTCTAAATCCACACCACCATCAACACAAATATAATTACTCTTTGGAACTAAAGTAACTCCATCAATAACCTCTGTGGAGTCCGTTTTGTTTTCATGATATGTTAGACTTGATACATTTTCTAATTTATTTACTGCTGTGATTATTGCATATGTGTTGTTTACTGCATTGCCTGCTAGATCAAGCTTCATTTGCTTTCGTGCTGAAAAATCCGATTGTTCCAATTTACCAGGTATGGCTTGACTTGAGTTTGTAACTGTTTCCCACCCAAGTTCACCGTCTACAATTGTATTAACCTCTCCTATACCTGCGTTTATGATTCCATAATCAACACTTTTAAATGTTACCGTAACGCTTCCACTTGACGGTATCACATCGGCATTAGTAGCAAACCATAAATTATTATTTACATCACTAACCCTTGAATTTTCAGGTATTATAGTACCAGCAATTCCAGCACAAACACATGATACAGTTGATCGCTCTTTACTGTCTCTCTGGCCGTTGAAAAGTGCATAAATAGCGTCTAAGAAAAATCCTTCGGCCATATCGGGGTTAATCTGATTAGCTAGAAACGCACTTTTTCTTACTACTAATGATCTCGAGCTGATTTCTCCGTCTATCTCTCTACCCTGCTCTGTAGAGCTATCTACAATAAAATCATCACCGTAAACCTCTTTGTATTCAGCTTCAACATCTGATTTTATGCTAGAGGTGTCAGATACTATAACTCCTCTCGATGTTATGTAATTATATACTGCCATTTGCATTACCTGTGCCGTAGATTGTTTTTATAGTTGCAGTATAGTTAAGATTATCCTTGTCTAAATCATAAATAAATGAATCTATACCCGTCACACCGTCAACATTTAAAATCTGATTTCTTGCCTCAGATTCGAACCGTTGAAAGTTTGGCTCGCCCATGAACACATTATCAAAATATTCAATCCCTTTTGTTTGGTCATATTGCAACTCTTTCAACTGTTGCTTTACAGCTTGTTCACATGTTTGTATAACTGCATCTATATCATTCAGATACACAAACATACCGTTTTTTGTAACTCTATCACCATTATCATTAATAAGTATAGTTTTCATTTGTTTAACCTGTTGGTGTCGGTGGTTCTGTCGGCTGCTCTGTATTGCCTCCACTATCATTATTTTGGTTGTGGGGGTGATTATCTAGGCTCACTCCACTTGCTGTAACAACATCACCACTTGGGGTTATTTTTGCCCCGTTTATCTCTACTGACTCAGGGGATTGTATTTTAATTCTAGATTCATTTAATGATATTTTAACCGTTCCATCTCTGTTCTGTATTACAAGTGCGCCATTATCCTCATTTGCTATATTAAAGTTTGTCATAATGTCAGGTATAAATCTTGAATCAGAAAAATTGTGCATCCGTCGAGTGTTAGGTTTTGATTGCGAGTACGATTGTTTAAATAAACATATATCTCTATCGCTAGCCTCTATCCACCCTAGATCACCAACTCCAATATTAAACGATATCAAAAAGCCACCTGCTCCGCTTGTCGCAACTGGTATGCCTTTTATTTCGCTTCTTTCGTGAGTTCGTTCTTTTGAGTCAACTATTAATATTTGTGGTTGCACATCTACAAATTTACGATCCTCAGAAACTTTAGTAACTTTTACGGGCAAGCATTTTTGCATTTTTTTATTAATGTAATCAGCAAAAACATTTAGCGCACCGCCTAAAGAATCTTCATTGTTTGGATTTGTTGAGCTAGTCATCGTATCCTGTTAGCCTCTGCATGTAGATAAAAAGGTGTGCCGTCATTAGTTATATCAAATTCTAACTTGTAGATAGTATAATCGCCATTCAAGACAGGATTAACTTCACTTGTCAACGATATTCTAGATCCTATTTGTGACACATGATCGTATAGCATGGTAACTTTTATTCCGTTTTCTGTTCCTTTGGGCACACCTATCATTCCTGTATTTTTATTTAACTCTCTAACCGTTGCGCCGCTTTTAGGTTCACCCTTTGGCTTGATGTACAGTATTGAATTATCTACAAAAACGTCAGAGTCTGAAAGCTCAGACAGTGTTTTTATTTGAGCATTGGCCGATCCAGTAAATGAGTAATTAGCAATATTTCGATCTGGCACTTCAAAAGACAATCCCAGATCGTTATCAATAGCCACACCTTTGGCTATACTAGATAATTTTGATATCTCCGATCCGCTCCTTGATACCATTATCCCCTTATTGTAATTACCTGTAATGCAATGGAGTTCAAGCCCTAAATCTGGCTTGTTAGTTGGATAAACTCTAAATATATCACCAATATACAAAATACTTGTACCTATCGATTCTCTGCCAACTTCTAAAATAACACTTTTTTTAACGTTGCTAGTATTAAATGGGTTGGCTACTCTCATTAAGTAATCTCTAGTTTCCCTGTTGAGATTTAGAATCGTAATAGTACATTGTCCATTCATCGGCGAGGAAAATTTAATCCCTTTGGCAGCAATAGGTACATCTTGGTAATACTTAATGTTATCACCAACTTGTACGCCAAGTTTTACAACTCTGTTATCAATCATTCCACTATCTCTAATTCAGCATTAGATACATAAATTAAAAACTGTGTAGCATCAAACTTAGTGTAATCAGGGGTTTCAATTTCGGGCATGTCTAAAATAAAATTCCCTTTTTCTGACATATAACTGTAAGGTAAAAGTGGAACCCCATTAACCAATCTACAACCATTCTCTATAAGCACAACTCCATCAATATCAATACCGTAGGTCATAAAACCACCAGCATCTTTTATTTGTATTTTATATCGATAATCTTCAATAGTAACTATTATTTGCTGAGATGGTACTTTTTGTAATGATATTGATTTCACTTAAAATACTCCGCTATCTTTTGCAGTGCTGTTTTACTTTCAGATTCCTTTGGTAACTGCTCCCCCCTCTCTTCTGTGTCAGTATCAGCTTGGTTAGCTACGTCCGATTTATCAAGTTTTTTAGTTTTTATTCTGCCTGTAATCTGCTCTATAAGATTTATAGCTAACGATACTGTGTCAAACATATTAGCATCTTCTTTGCTGGGGTAGCTCTCTATATACATTTTGTCAAATGTGGACACCTTGGTCTGTATTCTAAGTTGCGTCTTATTTCTGCTAGCATCTTGTATTGATTTGTAAACCTCTTGATAATCATTAGAATCTAGTATTATTGTTAAAGATATCCTGACTTGATTTATTATAGCGTTGTCAGTAACAACCGTCCCATCTTCGATTATATGCTTTGCAAAAGTGTTGGAGGGAGCAATATCGACTTTCAATACTCCAGCCGTTGGGAATAGCTCATTCCCTTGGTCGTCAAAAATAGCTGTGATTGAATCCATTAGTAAGCCTCGGCATCATCAAATTGCGAAATGGCATTAGTGACCTGATTATTTAGATTACTACCTACTGCGCTAGCTATACCCTCCGCGTCAGTTGACTGTGTATTAATAGTTGTTCCGCCAACATTAACATTATTAACTCTGCTACTCGATTGTTGGCTGTTAATAATAGACGCGCTCGTCTGTCCATTCAGCGGATTGTTTGTTATTTCTCCAGTAATCGATACGGATTTATCCATGTTCGCTCTCAACTCATCATCACCAAAACCGAAAAAATCCTTTACGCTGCCTAAAGAATTTTTTAATGAATTTGCAATGTCAGGTATCGATGACATAACCCTGTCAAATATTTCTGTTAATGAATTAAATCCTAACTTAATTCCATCAACAACACCCTCCACAATATCACCAAACCATGTGTATTTTTTTGCTAAATCTCCTATAAAAGATCCTTGACCGCCAAGGTATGCCACAACGTCCTCGTAAAGCACAGCAAAAGCCACACCTACAGCCGCTATAGCACCCCCAATAATTATAAATGGTGACATAGTAGCCAGCGTTGCAGCACCAGCCGAAATTATAGCCGGAAGGTACATGTAAGTTATAGCACCAGCAACACCAATAAAAAAACCTGTTACTAAGCTTTGATGCTCTGATATCCAACTAGATACGGATTCAAACCCCCTAATCATTGAGGTTATCATTGGTAATATAGTTGTACCTACGGTTGTAAATAGATGCATAGAAGCTTGCTGGGTATCCGCTAAAGCATCGTTAAAATCTGCCGCCGCTTTTGCGTCTTCTTTATTTGCAACGCCCAAAGCTTTTTGACGGTTGACTAAATCTTCTACAGCAACCCTGCCTTGTTGAAGTAATAATATCGTCCCTTGATCCAAACCTATCATTTTTCCATATGCAGCAGATTCAGATTTACTCAAATTCAAATTTTTAAATGCGTCCGATACATCTTTCAACACCTCAACAGCGTTTTTTCCTACTACATTAATACCAAGACGTGCTAAAGTTTCTGATATCTGTCCCCCTCCATTAATTCTAATATTGGTTAACTGATCATTAAGCCCGGCAAGAGTTGATCTAAATCCCGATACGCTACCGCCTGACCGTTTTACAGCCTCACCCCATGCGCCCACGTCTTCAATTGAAAGTCCTAAAGTCTCAGAAAACTTGCCTATTTCGTCTGTGCTTGCAGCTTGAGCAACTAGGCCAGCAAACAACCCTGTTATAACCGTTAACGCTGCTGCGGTGGTAACGAGTCTATCAGATAAGCCTACGAAACTTTTAGAACTATCATCAACCGAAGTGCTTAAATCATCAACTGAACCAGCGGTATCATTAGCCTGTTTTTCAGTGTTATCTAAACTTTTTTCTACATCGTCGATATCTTTTTTAGCTTTCTTCGACTGTACATCAAAAAGAATGCCAAAAGTTGTAAGTAAACTCATGTTCTAGCCTGCTTTTTTTGATATTCAATTGATAGATGCTCATTGATTTTAGGAATCATAATACATTCATACATGTCTAGCGCATCCTCGTAGTCGTAAATAGTTCTAAGCTCGATTAGCGTTGCTTGTTTTTCGCTGATAATTGCCCCGATAAGCGATTCCACATTGACATAATTTTGTCGGGGAGCGTCTGATTGAATTTGCTTAAGACGCTTGATAGCTTCTCGGGACTGAAAAAATTTGTGTTGTACTTGACCATTTCTAATTCTAATTTAACTAACATCTCCCAGTCTGTTATATGCGAGTTAACCAGAACTGAGTTACTTAATCTAATCCATGATCCGTCTGTTGTTTTGACATCTACATAAGAGATCATCTTGTACATTAATTTTTCATTTGATTTGTAATCACCGATTTTAGGCATAGCGGTAGGCATGTACTGAGTGAAAACTTCTCGCCCCTCAGTAGCCGGAACCCGTGATATTCTAAATGTTTGTTTATCGCCGTCTATAGAGTCTATTGCAATCTCTAATGGTTTTATTTGCGGTATAGATTGAGACATAAATCACCTTTGTATGTCAGCACCTAGAATAACCGCTAGCAAAGGGGGTGCGCCCTCGTTCGCCTCATGTAGACTAGCTAGCGATTAACTTTTTAAATGTTTAAAACTGCATCAGGGGACGGAGTATAAAGCATTTTATCAAACTTTAATTTATAAGACGCTGTTTTTAATCTTCCAGACGATCCCATAGAAGTTGCTGGGGTTCCTGTCACAATATTACCGCCTGTTAACGTAACCGTTGATAAATCTGGAGCAACCCTAACTACAGTGATAACATCTCTAGCAGGTCTTTTTCCTTTTTCTGCCCTATTAGCCTCATAAATAGTATTCATAGTTAAATGGCTAATGGTGTTGGGTATTAAATTTATGGTTACGTCAATGGGTGCGGCTATGCTCCAACTTAAACCATCTCCATTCGTCCCCATAACCTTATCAGCTATAGTTATTTCGGGTAGATCCATTCCATCAGCATCATCAGCAAAATGGGTGATCGGAGCTGGAACGGGTAATGTATTACTTGCTGCTATTGTCGCTACAGTACCAAAATGCGATAAATCAGTCATTTAAAAATCCTCTAAATTAGTATATGACGGCCAACAACTTTGTCTACTGCGTCACGTTTAGCATAAACAAGCGTATAATCAATGTAATAATCAGTTACGCCGCTATTTGTTTCTTCTGTTATATCAACCGTATACCAATAACCCTTGCTAGATACATCATAGTGAGCATCTTCACGACCTGTAATCTGATTAATAAATTGTATTTGCGTATTTGTAAGTTTTTTACCCTGAGCTATTGAGCCGTTTATTATTGCTTTATCAACAACGGGAGTAATATAAGACATTGCTGTTGCTCTCCCGGTATCATCTGCCGAAACAATAGGAAGCGCCAAAAACATATTTAAAAATTCCGCTTTTAAATCTGATTTTAGCCATTGCTCGTTAGCATAAACACCCATTTTAACTGGAGCAGTTGAGCCACCCATTAAAACACCTTTTTGATAAAAGCTTATTTGATTACCTGCCTCTTGAGTCTGACCCATATAATTGCATCGTTTAGTGTCAAGGATATCAGATTCTGACGTAGTTGTAACAGTTGGAGTTAACCTATCATCACGTAAATACATGTAATTAGATGCAGCGCCAGCCTTTCCGAAGTCCTGAGTTGCTAACTGTGCGCAAGGTAACATTTCTGGGTATTCATCTGTAAAACTTGGATTTTTTAAAGTTATAGCTGTCCCAGCATAACCCTTTAGATTATCAAGATAATCGTCTACATCATCACGCAAGACAGGAACATGATATTGAAATTCATTGTTATGTGTAATATTCCAAGCCGCCGATTCTTCGACTTGCGTGAGCGTCAATGTAGGTATAAATATATACGATCCAAAGTCATTACTTAAATCAGTTGATTTTGTTAGCACATCACTTATAGATTGGGTAGATACTCCACTGCTAAATATTGCGCTAGACCCCCAACCAATAGTACTAAGCTCTGCTGTTAACCCTGAGATTGCGATATCTCCATCTGCTGCGCCATTTGTATCTAAATTAAATTGAGTCTTGAGCGCATTGTATACAACTGTTGTTGTCCCAAAAGAGCCACCAGCCGCTTGTATTTCTGTCTGCAATTCACTTGCTATAGATGCATAATCAGCGGCTCCGCTGAAATCAACCGTTATCGATGCGTCAACACCACCCAGAGTCACAGTAATAGCACCAGATGTTATTAATTTTAGCTCTGCTAATGTGCCAGCTTTTGATCCGAACACTTGAGCCGACGTATCAATGTCAGCCCATCGTGCAAAGCTGATATTTTTAGGAGTCGTAATAACTTTAGAGACGTAACCAAAATAGTAAGATGCTCTCTTGTATTCCTCAGAATCAGATCCGAAATAATCTAATACCGATGCTAAGTCACTAAACTTTAAAACCGATCCAGTTGGTACTAGCTCATTTGTTGAGAACAATCTATTTAGTAATTCACGACCGCTAAAAGTAGCAGCGGCCCCAACACCAGAAGTTATTTTTACATATTTATCCGAATTTATAGCCATTTTTAAACACCATGTAAGTTAGGGCGAGTCCCGATTATTGCCGGGGTTTGCGTTTCGTAATTATGTTCATAGTTTACAGTTAAATCAAATGACGGCGAAGATTCATTTCTATCATTATTGTTTATAAAATATGTCTGTCTAACATCAGTTATACGCTCAATGTTAACACCACTTTTACCCAGAACCCTAATACCGCCATAACTCTGCAATAAATCTGCCGCTGTTGTTAGTATATCCGATGCGGTTAAGCTATTTATATCACTTGGATCTTGTTGAGCTAATGCGTCGAATTGATATGATGCTCGTTTTAAATATTTCTGTATCCTAATGTCACCATTGTAACTAATTCCAGTACCGACTTGAGGGTTTGATATTTTATGTATAAATATACTGCGATCATTTGATGTTTTTTGCTGAGTAGGTTGATAAGACTGTTTTATTTTTACGTCACTCAACCCATTATCATTTAATAGTATTTTCAACTCTGCTATTAAAATTTTCATTATATCGTTATCACGCATCACCAACCCTCACGCATATAACAGCATTCCAACCACCCTGTACCGACCAATCTAGATCGGGCAACGCTTTGTATTTAGCACCATCAAATATTATTTGATCGGCGTTTTCTGTACGGCTCAAAACATCAATTAATTCAGTATCTAAAATCTGAATGTAAAGCTTTGAAAAATCCAAACCTTTGTTAGCATAGGTACTTCTTGAGACAGGTTGGACACTGCCTGTTCGGATTATAGGTGTGTCGTACACATCAACCTCTAAACCTATTTCGTTTACGTCTCTAGATAGCCACTTCAACACCTGATAATTTTGCTTTCCTATGACTGTTTGAGCAGTTGCAAGTAAATTAAATCCAAAATTTCTCATTCTAATAACTCATAAGTTAGCGTTGAAATTGCGTATCCCGTCTCTCTGAGCGGATCTTTATTTCCAAATGATTGATCGCCAAGCTGACCAGATCCAGTTTGCCCGTCTGCTATTGCTGCGGCAACCTTACCCACTAATGCGCCGCCTATTTTGTATGTACCATCATTTCTAATTTTACGCAATGCGATTGTAATTGGTGATAATGGCGCAAAGTTACCGTTACCAATTGAGTATTTTATATCATTAACCACTTTCAATCCTAGACGGCTAAGAACTTGATTAATACTTAAATTACCATTAATGAATGCTTTTGATCCTTGCTCAACTATCTTAGCCCATTCCTTGCTCTTGCTGTCAACAGTTGGCCTCATAAATGGCCTAGGAGGAATGCTTCTTTTAGGATTACCATATTCGTTTTGTGCCATTATTCCGGCTACTTGGGTGCCGTCATCAGTATATTTAGCAGATTCAAACCAACCAGCTTGAACCTTTTTATTGTCAGCTTTAGATAAAGCGTCTTTTAGAGCGTTCAATGCTGTATTGTCTACCATAATTTTAGACATTAAAAACCCCCGTAAATCTTCCTAAAACCTCTACGCTCAGGGCTACCGCCAACATAAAAACCGCCAACACTTGCCGCACTTAGCATTGCTAAAAGCTGTCTACCGTATGGCGTAGAGCCTAACCAACAATCCCAAGTGCTAGAGCTAGGTGGTTCAGAAAGAGATACAGAAACACCTCGCTCACTTGCAGAGGTAACAACTTGATCCGGCAATCCCTGATCGATTAAATCTTGAATACGCAACAAATGGGCTAACATCAATTGCAATGCGTAGACTCTGCAATCATGTTCTAGTGTGCAATCATCATCAGCAATATAACACTTACCTATTAAGTATTTAGCATTTAGCAAAGCATCTGGGTAATCAGTTTCGCTAGCATAAGCTTTAAAGTTTATTCTGAATGCTGCGATATCAAGATTTATAATCATTTTTATAACTCGTCAGTTTTTATATTAATCTCAACCTTTGCTTTAGAGTTTTTGTTTTTTACATCTTTTTCTGTTATTGGAGCGCATTTATCTTTTTTTGTTCCAACAGGTTTTTTAAATGTTATAAAGCCTCGTTCAACCATTCTACAAAAAACATCTGACGATTCCAACATCTTGAAATCCTCTGCTGTAACTTGAGTTTCTATATATTTTTTAGTTTGATAATGCTTATCTGCAACATTAGCACCACCCTTGATTAGGATTGAGTTTTTTGATTTTGTTACCGATACTTTTTCTCCTCCTTTTTTTATATAAGACGGAAATATTTGATCATTAGATAAATAAGAGTAAATAGTTTTATTCATTTCATTGCACCTTTTTTAAATAAAAAGAAGGGGGTAAATCACCCCCAATATAATTTATATACCCGACAGGCGCACTACAGCCCATCCACGCTTAACAAGACAACCTGCAAGAGCGTTTGTGTAACCCTCTTTAATACCTTTTGTGGTTACAGTTGTATTTAGCGATTGCATTTTTGCGGGCACTAACTGCATCATTGTTTGATCGCCATCAGATCCAGTGCCGGACACTACGGGGGCGTACATATAGGCTACATTTTCGCCCCCAAATGCCTCGTTAAATTCTGGTATTGATTCAACAGTAATATTAGGATAATTGTCCTTGATCCATTTATTAACTGTCATACCGTTCGTAAATGATGCGTCAGTTTTGTTAAGTTGATCTTTAACATCGGATGCAAGCGCTAATTTAATCGGCATACTTTCAGGATCAACATGAGATCCTGATTGCTTACGCAAACGAGATATATTAGTTACAAGATCAGTAATAATTTCAGCAACGGTTTTATCAGGCCAAGGAGTAGTACCACTACCGCCAACATCTACAGTCACAAATGCAGGTAGATTAGGATCGTTAAGCACTCCATAAGTTCTGTTTACGCCTGCATTGAATCCATTAAAGAAAATCTCATTCCGTAATATTTCGAGAGCCATAGCTACAGCTTTTCTTTTTTCTGCTCTATCATTTATCTGTGCTGCGCTCGCTCGTTCGATCGCTAATTTGTTAGATTCCAACGCGATTTCAAACCTAACAATACTGCGGATCTCATATGTATTAACCCACGATGTAATAGGAACATCACCGTGGTCTTTGTACATTTCGGGGGAGCCTATAAACTCCAATGTTGGCTGTGCAATTTCCTCGTCTCGCCAATTACCAACGGTAGCAACTGGAGCGATTAGATCTCCCCGTCTCGCTTGAGTGAGTATGTAAACAACGCCAGGTAAAAACTCTCGTAAAAACTGTACAGGGGTACCCATGCCAGCGGTGACAGGCTGCACTAAACCAGCATCCATAGACACACAGTTTTGAGCTAAAGAATTTGAGATCCCAATCCCTTTTTTACGCATACCAAGCGAGTCTTGAGCGAAAGATTCTACCTCTGACGCATTAAGCATTATGCCGCTCATATCGTTAGATGATCGTAACTTTTCAATATGTAAAATTTCAGTAGTCATTTGTCAGCTCCTAAGCTGGTTGAGTTTGATCGCCAGCATCATCAAGATAAATAATAGCAATGCCAGAACTGAGCACGTTTTTAATTCTTACAGTTCCACCTGGTACTCTAGTTGTCCCAGTCGGTGCTGGATTAACTGGAGATGATGAACTCAAAGTTCCGTCAGCATTATTATAATAAACATAATCACCGATTGCTGCTGATGCTGGTAGATCAACAAACATATAACCCTGTAAATAGCATTCAACCTGCACGCCATTTTTAATTGTTGTGACATTATCTAAACCTTGACGTACTAGAGATTTAGGGGATCCGATTATACCAGCAAAAACCCTTGACGCGCCAACTCCGACTTGATCGTCTTCGTTCTCGACCTGAGTTACAACAACCCCTATTTTATTAAGCGCTGGTTTATCTGATTCTAACAATTTTGCTCTGGTGCGTTGAGGTTCGGTAGAATAAAATTCACCGACTACGCCCGATCCTAACTCTTTATTTACAATGCTAGTTTGTCCCATTTTATAACCCCAATTTTTCAGAATGTTTGTCTTCTATAGCAGAATCTTGGCCGTGATCAATAGAGTAACTGGGCTTGTTTTGAGCGGCTAAATATCCTTGCAATGTAGCAGCTTCTAGACCTGAATCACAAGCTAAGCCCAGCTTATCAATAGCATATTTAGCAACTGCGTTCTTATCCATTTCACTATGATCGAATTTGCCGACCAAAGAAAAAGATCTTTCTGCAAGATCGTTTTTCTCAGAAATAGATTTAACGATTGTGTTTGCGTCTAATGCCGACGATTGCATTGTTTTTATTTGTGCTGACTGAGTGTCAACAGTTTTGTATAGATCTGAAACTTTATCAGATATGGCGTCAATGCTAGCGCTAATGTCAGATAGGATACTTTCATCCATACCAGACTTATCACTATCTGCCTTTTTTTCGTCTGCCTTTTTTTCGTCTGCCTTTTTTTCGTCTTCATCTTTAGCGGACTTGTTAACGTCTGCTAACTGTTTTTTTAGCTTCTCAATTTCAGCCAAAGCTTCTTTAAGATCCATATTTTCACCATTTTGTTGATTGTTTATATTTAAATTATCAAGAGCAATAGATGCTCTATCCATTGCCACAGCTACCTCGGAACCCATACGGCCATTTTGTACAGATGCGAGATGATTACCTCTGATTCTGGTTTGTATTACATCGTAAGATTCGCCGTTTGGGGATATACCGCTAGCTATTTTCCACAAGCAACCGAACCCACAGGAAAGCTCTTTAAGACCATTTTTTATGGACTCTTTTAAATTATCCCCGAAAAGTTTCAGGTCAGAAAATAGGGTTCCGTCACGAAAATAAACGTCTGAACCAATCACGCCCTGAACCCCTACTTCTTCCGCACTTGTGCCCCTATCGCCTAGCATTTCATGAACAGGTATCCACGGTATAAGCTCAAAAGATTTAATAGTTTCAGGGTTGTTAAGTTCCTCGTCCGGCCTCCACACGTTGTAAATTTTGTCGGGGAGCAACTCGGTTGATATCTGACTTCCAAGGTACTGGAATACTCCGCTTTTTGATATCGGATTATCTTTAATATATACAAAGCCGTTTTCGTCGACTGTATGAGCCATTTATTTATTATTTCCGTTACAAAAAAAATATTGTTGCAATTTATGTAAGTATATGCAATTTAAAGGTCGAATGCAAAATATACAATAAATAGTAAATTATCCCCGAATAATGGTTGCAATCAAAACTCGGATTGGTAATATGGCTCTATCGAAACGAAACATTGAAAGAGAAAATTATTATGAAAAAATACAGCGTGATATATGCAGATCCACCTTGGTCATTTAATTCGAAAAAAACAGGCGGATCAATGAAGAGTGGAGCGGCTAGTCAATACCCAACCATGAGCAGTGAAGACTTAAAGAATTTAGATGTTGAATCAATATCTAATGATAGCTCATTGCTTGTAATGTGGTATGTAGGGAGTCAGTCGCAAGAAGCCTTAGACTTATGCAGAGCTTGGGGGTTTAGGTGTGTAAATATCAACGGGTTTGTGTGGCGTAAACTTACAAAGCATGGAAAGGATCATTTCGGAATGGGATCTATAACTAGGGCAGGTAGCGAATCCGCCTTGGTTGGAATCAAAGGCAGGACTGGGGGAATTATAAAAGATCGAGGAGTTAGATCTGTAATAAGCGCTAAGACTGGTAAGCACAGCCAAAAGCCCCACGATTTTCGGCAAGCAATAGAAAAACTTTGCGGCGAAACTTCTAGATTAGAAATGTTCGCAAGAGAAAAATTCGACGGTTGGGATGTATTCGGTAATGAGGTTGAAGGCTCTATAAAAATAGGTAATAAAAAATGATATACACAATTAAAGAAATGGCTGAGATTGCTGGTATTGCTGAAAGTTCAATGCGCTCTAGAGTTAAACGAATATAAAGAAGACGATGAGCACAGAATACTATATGTGAGTATCGTTAATACAATTAAAAACATAGAGATGATCGCTAAGAGAAGTAGCTAACTAAATTAATTTAAAGAGAAAATTATGGCAATAGTAAAGATAGATGCAAAACACAAAAACGCTAAACGAAACACCATAGATTATCAAGCAAGGAATCAGTTAATTAAGATGTTTGAGGATGCAGGTTGTACAGTCCAGGTTATGAATAATAAAAATCATCACTTAAAAGTAACTGGAAATGCTCGTGTTGTAGAATTCTATCCGACTACAGGTACTATTAACGCTAATAGAACATGCGATAGTAAACCATACACAGCGCGAGGCATGAGTTTAGCTAGAGCTGTAAATCGTGTTGTTGGATTAGCGACACATGGTTATTAAAAATAGGTAATAAAAAATGATATACACGATTAAAGAAATGGCCAAGATTGCTGGGATTACTGAAAGTAATATGCGCATTAGAGTTAAACAGATGGAGTCGTTAGGAATGAAGGTGGAAAGAAACGGCCTAACAACTGTTAAAGCTACCGATTGGGCTATAGCAGAAGAAAAAAGATCATTAAAAAGAAAAAAAGAGGTTGAGAAATTGGAAATTAAAATATTAACTGAAAAAATTAGAAATGAAAAATTATTTGATAATCGGGAATCAGAAATAAAAAAAATTGATTTTTTAATAGATAAGGTTAAACGTGAAAACAAATACACAAGATTCACAATGTCAAGAATACTCGCTATAAAAGATGTTTTTATTAATAGATATAAAGTGCCTGCTGCATCTGAAAAGTACAGTGTACCGAAAACCACTATTGAACAAGATAAAAAAAGAATATTAGCACAGCTAGCTAAATATCAGGATAGCCAGGAGTATAAAGAATTATGAATAATAAAGATTTATAAGATCTGATCGAGCTATGGAAAGTAACATTGTTAAGAAGGAAAACTGATTTACACAGGCTTAAGAATGAGCAAAAAACTGAATTAATGCCAGATACAGCGATCCAAATGGCCTACTGGTTGTGCCAAGGTGATATAAATAGATTAACTGAATGCATAGAGGATGCTGAAAGTGTATTAGGTTTTGCTCATCCTGCAAAACAGTTTCTACAGGATTTTTTACCATCCGCCGTTAATTGCATTAAAGCAGACAAAATAAGTATAGACAAAATAATTAGAGATAAAAAAAGACAATCTATTTTTAAGATTAAAAAATAATTTAGAATGTATAAAGGATGCTGAAAGCATATGAAAATTATATCAATACAAAAAAAGGGATTTAACACTATCAATGTAGTAAATGAAGATGTTAAATCATATATAGGTAAGAAATGTTCAGCTTTATTTAATGACGGTACAATTAGAGAGGGCGTTGTGCTGCATGAAGCATATTGGCTGACTGGTTATTATATTTTTGAATGTGGAAAAGGACATCATTTTGGTGTTGGTGTTGATTGTGAGATTATTTACAAATAAGGGTCGATAATGTATAAATTTATTGAGAAAAACCAAGAGCTTTTGTTGGTAATTGTTTTTTTAATGTTTGTTGGATATTCGTCGTTGGTCGGTTGGGGGGTTATTTAGCCCCCTACTCAAACGTGATAACAGGCTCCATATAGCAGCCGCAACCATACCAATCGCCCGGCTTGCCTCTGGTTCCTGTTTTTTTGTCTATAATCGGGGGGTCGCTTAACTTATATTTATTACCATTAAGATCGTGAACATGAAATTGATTAGGTTTTTGCGCCCCCCCTCTGTGCCTCCATATGTATTCATCAAGTCCAACATCTCTCATTCTAGAGGCTGCTAAGTTATTGTAGACCTTACGGGTTTGGTCTAAAGCTACATTTTTTGCTTTGTTCTTATACACTCTATACCTGCCCACTAACGCCTCATTAATACTATCCTTTAGAGTAGTAAACGATCCTTCATTTGTAGATATAGAGCGAAATACAGCCTCTTTTACTGACGTTGTATAATCAGTTGCAATGGTTTTAATTAATGAAGAACTTTCGTCACTGCTAGACAAAATAATATCTTTAGTGCGCTGACTCATAGAATCAGTTTTAATATTTAGTCCTCCGCTTAATTTGTCAGTGGATTTTTTTAGGTTTTTTGAAGTTTGGCTATCAACATTAGTTATCATTTTTTTAGCGAAGATCATGCCGTAATCATTAAATCTTTTTTGCCATTTTAGCATTAAAGCATTCATCAATATGCGAGCCTGAACAGAGATTGACGCATCCATAGCTACATTACTTAATGTTATTTTTTTAGGGTTATTACCTATTGATTTTTTTGCGGTAGATGATTTAAATAGATTATTAACGTTTTTTGATACGTCAAGGTGCATCTTTCTTACCATCATTTGCGCTTCATTAGATAAACGATCCGCGAAAGCATCGTTAACTTTCATAGGCTCGCCTCTTAGCGTGGTATCCCTACCTTTTAGCCAGTCTGCACGTTTGCGAGTAATTGTAAATTTTTTATAGACTTTACCCATATTTAAGACTCGTCATCAGGGTCCATTCTCAAATCAATACCGGTGTAACCGCTATTCTTGTCCTTTATTAACTTCTCTCTTATGTCGATATTATCTATAGCTGACGCATTATAAAGCATTGTATCAGCATTAGCGTTATTAACTCTAACTGTAGATTTATCTATATCTGACATTATTTTTAAGGACCTCCAGTTCAACTCTATTTCTAGATTCTTAATCCCTAAATCTCCAGATAACTCGGACGGTATTAATCTAGCGTAATGAGCCTCGTATATTTCAGTCATTTCATTTCCTTGCAATGCCTCGACGTCCTCTAAATACATATCGTTTTCCTCGCTTCCACCACTAAAACCAGTCGAAGAAAATCCAAACTTTACCGCTGGGATTCCTAACTCTGCTCTAACTAATTGGTATTGAGTCGTTATCACGTTATCTAGATCTGTTAAGTTAGTATCTATTTGATTTATTTCTTCTTCCTTGCCTGCTATTGTTACGCCGTAATTATCTCTAAACTCGTTAGCTAGTTCCAAGTTTTGTCTCACTTTTCTTTTATTTGCTTGAACTTTATCTAGATCCATCTTTCTTATAAGTAATCTTTTTGTCATTGTTAGCTGTGGTGCTTCGTTAGCCGTCCGCTCTGCTGCGTAAACTCGTTCATAAATTTTTTGAGTGAGCGGCACTCCTCCATATCGATAAGTCGGTTTTAAATAATCGGCCACTTCATCACCTTTCAATATGACAAAATGCGAACGATGGTATCTTTTGCCGTTTAGATTCCAATATGTAGGGTTGTAAAAATTTATAGATGTAGGATCTATTAAATCCGTATCATCTAACTCTGGTGTTAGATGGTACGGATCTATTTGTGACATTCCTTCATATTTACCATTAGAAAAAGCATCAGGATTAAACGGTTGGGAATAATCGAAATTTGGATCGGTGTTTTTAAACAGAATATGACGAACACCAAAAACATTCCTAAAGGTTACACCCTCTACCATATTTTCCTTAAGTTTATATTTTTTATCTAATTTTGTTACTATTTTAATTTGTTCAAGGCTGAGATTGTCACCGCTGCTTAACTCTATATCCCAACCTTTCTTAACAGCATCTTTAGGTTTCATTGCGCAACCTTTGGCAACTAGCGGTTGCTGACCGATCACAGCACACGGATAATAACCAATAAAAGAAGAGCTAGCTATGTAGTAGCTTAAGACATACGGATTAACATTTTCATAATTTGCGCTATACTGTGCAGACTCACCTATGCAAGAATCCATCGCCCCATTTTTAACAGTTTTGTTTTGCGGTTTAGGCGCTGTCCTCTGTATTGCATGATCTCTTATATATTGCTTTCTGAGATCAAGACTAACTAAAGCCCCATCGTTATCACCTTCATCTTTAGCAACATCCGTCGAGTACTCACTAGGCTCTAATTTGGCAGCCTGTTTGTTTTTTTCTTTTCGCCAAACCATTTCATTTTATTAACCC
>Ga0187827_10001259_pt1 | contig 37858 bp, 35 predicted proteins | sample ETNtaG_39_FD_167969 | JGI IMG/M metagenome (GOLD analysis project Ga0187827, IMG submission 167969) | Marine microbial and viral communities from oxygen minimum zone, Eastern Pacific Ocean - ETNP2014_SV_150_PacBio MetaG (Illumina Assembly) | ecosystem: Environmental > Aquatic > Marine > Hypoxic...
CCAGGTACCTGTAAATAATCATATCAGCATTATTATTTATGATATCATGGGCAGAGAAATAAAAACACTAATGGATCAAGTACAAATAAAAGGTATGCACACTGTAGATTGGAATGGAAAGTCTGAATATGGTGAATTTATCGGCAATGGCGTGTACTTTCTTCAATTCACATCCAATGATTTTATAGATAAAAAGAAAATGATTTTTTTGAGATAGCATAATGCAACTTTTCAAACAGTCAAGTATACTCTTTTTGATCTGGTGTTTATCCTGTTCACCTCCTAAAGCCCTTTTCGATAACAGTGGCAGTTTTACGTTAAAGAAAACTATTAACGAACTGATCTCTTCCTATGGCCTGAATGTGAACATAGGTATCAAAATATTATCTTTAACAACCGGGGAAACACTATATTCCCTAAATAGCCAGAAACTGCTCATGCCCGCAAGCAATAACAAACTCTACACCTGTGCTGTTGCCTTGGAGAAGCTTGGCTCTGATTACAGATTTAATACACTTGTACTTCGAGATGGTAACAATTTGATTCTTAAGGGTGGTGGCGACCCGGACCTAACTATTGATCAGCTGGATTCGCTGGCCAAAATCACAGCCAAAAAGATTAATCTTATTGATACTCTGTTTGTGGATGAATCACTCTTAGATTCTCTTCATTATGGACAGGGATGGATGTGGGATGAGGGGGCATGGTGGTACGCTGCACCCGTTAGTGCAATGTCACTCAATGATAATTGTATTGATTTTCATGTGGAACCCGGGAAATTGGGTCAACCGGCTAAAGTAGAAATGGTGCCAGAAACAGAATATGTGCGAGTGATAAATCAATCAATCACGGTAAATGAAACAATCGATTATAATAAATTTAGAATTGATCGTGACTGGGCGGGGAGAACCAATATGTTCTTAATCAGCGGTGAGGTTTTAAATTCAGCATCTACCGATACATTCCAGAGGAACATATTTGATCCTGTGTTATTTTCAGGAACTGTGTTTAAAGAGCAATTAAGAAAGTATGGTGTGAACGTAAAAAATATTGTAGAAGGAACAGGCAGCTCAGATGCATCAACTATAGCAATTCACACATCTGACTCCTTGCTATATTCAGCCCATAATTTGATGCACGAGAGTGATAACCTAACATCTGAACTATTTACTAAGAGTATGGCAGTAAGTGATACCACAATGGGTAACTGGAAGGATGGTCTAAGGATTATCAAGGCCTATCTGGCTGATTCCGCAAGTATTGATACATCTCTACTGCGTCTTGCGGATGGGTCAGGTGTGTCCCGCTACAATCTTTCCAGTGCAGACCAGTTTATTAAACTTTTATCTTATATGTATCACAGCGATAAGAAAGATGAATTTATTTACACACTTCCAAAAAGTAGATCCAATAGTACCCTAAAAGACCGGCTGGAATTTTCCGATACAAGGATCAGGGCAAAAACAGGACACTTATCCGGAGTAAGCTGTTTATCAGGATATATATTTTCAGATAAATATGGTCCTTTAGCTTTTTCCATCCTTATGAATGGCTATAGAGGGTCGGCAAAACCATATAAAAATCTGCAAGATAAAATAATAAATTTGTTTTAAATGATTAAGCCTAACCATCTTAAACCTGGAAGCCGTATTGGTGTAATCAGTCCTTCATATTGGTTTGAAGAACAGGATCTAATAAAAACGATGGAATATTTCAAGGGAAAAGGATATTCTATGGTGATGGGAAACAGTAATTCAGTGAAATGGGGACCGTTTGCCGGTAACCCTCAGGAACGGGCTGATGACATACACCGTATGTTCTCGGATAGAAACATTGATGCTATTATCTGTGCCCGGGGAGGATATGGTGCCAACAGAGTCCTTCCCCTTCTGGATTATGACATTATCAGACACAATCCTAAAATATTTATGGGCTTCAGCGATATCACTGGATATCTCACCTCCATCACCCAGAAAACCGGTCTCGTGACCTTTCACGGTCCTATGTTGGTAAGCTTTAAAAAACGGTTTGTGAATTATAATTTCCGTACCATGGAACAGGTTCTTAGTGGTAAACCGGACCTTAAGATTGAATATCCGAAATCTTTATCCCCGAAGATATTGAAATCCGGGTTCGCGACCGGACCTCTATGGGGAGGCAACATGACCTTGCTGATCAATCGATTGGGAACATCCGAACACATGGATACGGATGGCGTGATTCTTTTCATAGAAGACCTGGATGAATACCTTTATGCGTTCGAGCGAATGCTGATACACATGCGAACGGCAGGAATGTTAAAAAAGATTGTTGGACTAATCATCGGGGAACTCCATGATTTCAAGGATCAGGATGTTGCCTTTGGGAAAAATTCAGACCAGATCGTAATGGATATTTGCGGTGAGATGGATATTCCCATTATCTCTAATTTCCCCTGTGGGCATGGAACCTACCAGGCTACCTTGCCCCTTTCCATTCCAGTTGAATTAAATGCAAATGGACAAAAACCATATCTTAAACTGCTTGAACCGGCAGTGGTGAAGGGATAGATGCTAAATTATATCTGGTTTGGTATGATGTTAATCTCTGTGGTAGTGGGAACTGTCACAGGCAACATAGATGCTGTTACGGAAGCAGCAATCAGCATGGCAAAAACTGCGGTGGAAATCGCTATCGGCCTTATCGGAATTATGGCCTTATGGTTGGGTACCATGAAAATTGCTGAAGAGTCTGGTCTTATTCAGATCATTGCAAGAGCCTTACAACCAATTACTATCCGCCTGTTTCCTGATATTCCGAAAGATCATCCTGCCATTGGGTCCATCGTTCTTAATATGGCAGCAAACATTTTGGGACTTGGCAATGCTGCCACACCTTTGGGATTAAAAGCTATGGAAGAACTCCAAGAACTAAACCCCAATAAAGATACTGCAACCAACGCAATGTGTACTTTTCTAGCTATTAATACTTCTAGCGTTCAATTAATTCTTCCGGCAACGGTTGTTGCACTTATGGGAACGGCATCTAACCAAATATTTATCACCACAATTATTGCCACTGGACTGTCAACAATAGCTGCAATCATTTCTGTAAAAACACTGGAAAAAATGAGTCGTTTTAAACTAAATAGGAACAAACAGGATGATTGATAACCTGGTGGCATTTACCAATGAATTATCCCGCTATATTATTCTCTTATTATTGGTGGGGATTCCCTTTTATGGTCTGGCAGTTAAAAAAGTAAAGGTATACGAATCCTTTGTAGATGGTGCTAAAGATGGATTCACCATTGCGGTGCGGATCATTCCCTACTTGGTTGCAATTTTAGTGGCCATTGGTATGTTTCGTGCTTCTGGTGCCTTAGATATGCTCCTGACCCTTCTTTCGCCAATGTTGAATGCCATCGGCTTTCCACCGGAAAACCTGCCCTTGGCCTTGATGCGACCGCTTTCTGGAAGTGGATCTTTGGGTTTATTAACAGATATGATTAATGAGCATGGAGCAGAATCTCTCATAGCAAAGATTGGAGCGACCATGTTTGGTTCCACGGAAACCACCTTTTATGTATTGGCAGTTTATTTTGGTTCAGTAGGGATTAAACGATCCCGCCATGCCCTGGCAGCGGGGCTCATTGCAGATGCAGTTGGTATCCTAAGTGCAGTTTATCTGTGCCGACTGTTATTTTCTTAAAGAGTTATGATAAATTTCAGTATACATAGGCAGGTCATTATAACCTTGGGTTCTTTGATAGTAGAAGGGTTAGGATACTTTTATAAAATTTCATCACCCTACCTTCGATGCTATGTTAATAAGTATAAATTGAAGGGCCATTTTATTTCGATTGGTATATTTCTCATCAGTATGATGTTTTTATCCTGCGATCAGATAGAGAATAGCATAGATGCATTAGATAGTGCCATAATTGATTCCTTAATGTCGGATTATGACCTGGTAAATGGGCCAGGTGCGGCACTGGTAATTACTGAAAATGGTAATATAATTTATTCAAGAGGGTATGGGTTGGCCAACCTGGAAGAGAATATTCCAATCATATCTGAAACAAATTTCAGGCTGGCATCTGTGACAAAGCAATTCACTGCAATGTGCATCATGATTCTGGAAAGCTATGAACAATTAAGTTATGAACAATCATTAACTGATCTATTTCAGAATTTTCCTGATTACGGGAATGATATTACGATTCGACATTTACTTCACCACACATCTGGGTTACGGGATTATTTTTCTCTGATCCCCAATAATGCAACACAACAAATTCATGACGATGATGTACTAAATATGATGAGGGAACAAACTACTACCTATTTTACATCCGGGTCAGAATATCGATATAGCAATTCTGGGTATGCGGTTCTTGCAATGATAGTAGAACAAGTTTCTGGAATGAGTTTTGCTAATTTTTTATCTGAAAATATTTTTATACCAATGAACATGACAGGAAGTATAGCTTTTGAAGATGGTATATCAATGGTAACAAGCCGAGCATATGGCTATTCCTATTCTGGCGATAATTACGTTATGAACGATCAGAGTTTGACTAGTGCAGTCTTGGGTGATGGTGGTATTTATACCTCCATTGACGATTTAATTAAATGGGACCAAGGGCTTTATACTAATTCAATTCTTCCACAGGATATTTTGCAGGAGGCATTTACATCCGGAACATTATCTAACGGACTAGAAACAGGTTATGGCTTTGGTTGGGTTTTGGATACATATAAAAATCGAACCCGTGTAGGACATACCGGCAGTACACGGGGATTTCGTAATGTATATCATAGATATCCTGATGAGCAATTGAGTATCATCATCTTAACCAATCGGAATTCAGGCAGTCCAAAAGACATTGCCAATCAAATTGCTGCTATTCTTTTTGGAGGTTAAATAATGAAACATACTTTTATTCTTCTTTTTCTTTTTTCATTTGTTTTAGGGCAAACTGTAAATCATAAATGTGGAATCATTCCAGAGTCTGAATTAATCTTACAAAGAGATAATCAAAACTGGGGGTATGGATATGACAGTTTACTTGTTGATTTGAATCGCTGGGGAGAAAGCCCATTTGTAACCATTGATTCATTAGGAGCTACAGTCCAAAATCGTGCTCTTTGGGAATTAACGATTTCAGCAAACCCAGAATCTAGCTCAAATCATCGTATTTATATCCACGCACGTACCCATCCCGGGGAAGAAGAGTCTTTTTGGGTTACCAATGAAATTATCAATTTGTTACTTTCCGATACTCCCATTGCAGAATTTGTTCGAGAAAATTGTGTTTTTCATATTATTCCAATGTACAATCCGGATGGTGTGGAACTAGGATTTGCCCGTGAAAACGCCAACGGAGTTGACATTGAAAGTGGTTGGGATGATGAACCCCTGGAACCAGAGGTGAATGTGTTGAAAAACCGGTTCATTGAACTGATGACAACTGACAATCCTGTGGAAGTTGCATTAAACATGCATTCTGCATATTCCTGTGTACGCTATTTTGTCTACCATGACGTAGATGGGACATCTGAAAACTATGCTGTTCTGGAACAACAGTTTATCAGTGGTATCCAGTCTTATTTTGAAGGAGGATTTGAGAATTGGGACTATTTTATTAGCTGGACCTCTGGAACACCTGATCAATATCCTGAAAGCTGGTGGTGGGTGACTCATGGGGAGAATGTTATGGCTTTAACCTATGAAGATATGAATTGTGCAGAAGCGGGCCTGTATGATTCCACAGCAAATGCCATTGTTCGGGGTGTTTGTGATTACATTGAATTGAATTATATGAATATAGATGGAGAAAATGGAACCCATCCAATTGGATTATCCTTGGGTCAGAATTATCCCAACCCTTTTAACTCAAATACAAAGATCCAGTATACTTTATCTGAAGAAAATATTGTTACTATCATTCTTTATGATATAAAAGGCTCCAAGATTAAAACATTAATCAACAATCGCCAGACAGTAGGGGAAAAATCCATATTATGGGATGGGAAAAATGATGTGGGAGAACTTGTCTCTGGGGGTATGTATGTGTACACAATTACATCCGGAAATTTTAGTTCTACCCGTAAGACTATATTCCTGAAATAACACAAATACATAAATTTTGTAATTTTTTAAACCAATTCAAATTAAATCTTTTTATTCGGTATTTGGTTTATTCAATTTATTTTAACCTGATGTCACATTCCTTAAACCAATTGGTTGGACAGCTTATCATCGCTGGGTTTCGTGGAACCCAGGCAAATTATAATTCAGATATTGCACGATATATCCATGATTTTAACCTAGGTGGCATTATCCTTTACGATGAGGATATTGAGATTGGTGGTCGTGGGACACGAAATATCAGTTCCCAAGACCAAATCTGGGAATTAACGCAGCAACTTCAATCCTATTCTGATGATGGCCTTCTTGTTGCAATTGATCAAGAAGGCGGATCAGTGACCCGTTTAAAACCAGATTATGGGTTTCCTAAGCTTCATTCATGGCATCATATTGGTATTTTGGATAATTTACTTATTACTGAACAATTCGCACTTAGCATCTCAGATACTCTAAAAGTATGCGGGATCAATCTAAATCTTGCTCCTGTCCTGGATCTGAATTATGGAGCAAAAACCATTATTGGGAAGTCAAAACGTGCATTATCTGAAGACCCAAAAAAGGTGATCGAACATGCGAGAATATTTATTAATGAATTAAAGAAAAACAATATTATTTCATGCGGTAAGCATTTCCCTGGTCAAGGATCTGCATTTGGAGATACTCATGAAGGGATTACAGATATTTCAAAAACGTGGAACATTGCAGATCTACAGCCATACAGTGAATTGAATCAATCAGGTGATTTGGATATGGTTATGGTAGCCCATGTATTCAATAAGAAAATGGATCATAAATTTCCGGCTTCCCTTTCAAAAAATATTATCAACAATGTTTTGAGAAAAAACCTTGGCTTTAGGGGTGTCGTGATGTGTGATGACCCCAGCATGAAGGCAATTTCTGATAATTATAATCTTGAACAAACTTTTGAACTTATGTTAAATGCAGGTATAGATCTTTTTTGCTTAGGAAACAATTTGAGATATGATAAAAATTACATTTCAAAATCGGTCTTAGCTCTTTCTAATCTTGTTGAAACAAACAAAATATCAGAAAATCGCATTTATGAATCAATTTATCGAGTTAATGCATTAAAGGATAAATTCAATATTAATAAATGATTTATTATTTATATATAGCAAAAGTACAAAAGTCAAATTTCAGATAAAATATTCAAGGTTTCAATAAACTCAATATTACTGGAAACAGATTCAACAATTTCAAAATAATAATTAATCCAATTCAGATTAGTAATTAATCATTATTAAACTTTATACTGCTTTATTATGAATAAATACTTTTTTATCCCTTTAATTATTTTTCTGATAACCATTTATACCGGCTGTGTCGGTCCCAGACAGCTTTCATATCAAAAATCTTGGGCAGAGCTAACTCTCAAAGAACTTTCTCTACGGGAAAAGATTGCCCAGATGATGGTCTATCACATGAACATGCGTTTTCTGAATGAAGACAGCCCAAAATGGAAGGAAATTAAATTATTATTGGAAACTGACGGTATTGGAGGTATCCATATTTGGTTTGGAGATGTGGGAACATCTCTGACATTGCTCAACCAAATTCAGAAAATTTCGAAGGTACCGGTGATTGTGGATGCAGATATTGAATATGGGACTCAGAGACGATTTCCATCGGGTACAGACTTACCTCCCCTTATGGCTATCGCAGCAACAAATAATCCGTATTATGCCTATGAAGCAGGAAAAATATCAGCAATGGAAGGAAGGGCTTTAGGGATTCACTGGAATTTTTCTCCTGTAACAGATGTAAATAATAATCCTAATAATCCAATCATAAATACAAGATCATTTGGTGAAGATCCAAACGACGTGGGTAAATTTGCGGTGCAGTTTATAAAAGGGCTCCAGGATCATGGTATGTTAGCAACGGCTAAACATTTCCCCGGACATGGAGATACGGAAACAGATTCACACACAAGTCTTGCAACCATACCGAGTGATTCATCTCGACTATGGTCACTGGAATTAAAACCGTTTCAAACCGTTATTGATGCTGGAGTTGATGCGATGATGGTGGCTCATGTCCATGCTCCAGATTTTCAGCCCAATGCTAACTTGCCGGCAACACTTTCTTCATTTTGGGTGACCGATATTTTGCGAAAGGAAATGGGATTTAATGGCGTAGTTGTAACTGATGCAATGGGTATGGGAGGTGTTACTAGAAATTATTCTGACCCCTACGCTTTGATTCATGCTATCAATGCTGGATGTGATTTTATTCTTCAAAATTATAACCTGAAAAGGTCAATCGATAATGTGGAAGATGCTGTGAAGAGGGGAATCATTTCGGAGGAACGAATTAATGATGCCGCTTTAAAGATGCTTAAACTAAAAGAAAAAGTGAGCCTTCAACAACAGCGCTATATTTCTATGAATGAGACGAAGAAAATACTTGGCAATGAGGAATTCAGAGTAAGTGCAAATGAAATCGCTTCCAAATCAATCACATTGGTAAAAAATGATAATTCTTTTCTTCCATTAACTATCGGAGAGAAAGAAGAAATCATTGTGATTGATATTTATGATCATCCTAATAATCATGAAGAATCAACCACTACAAGAAAATTGAAACGAAGCGGTCTACCTATACGGTCACTGCAGGTGGACGAATCAGATACTAAAATGTATTATGAGTCGATTCTAAAAACTATACCAGATAATGCACCAATTATTCTGAATGCTTTTGCAAGTCCTTCTGCATGGAAAAACAGGATTTATCTCCCTACTCAACAGATGGAATTTATACATGCCTTAAATCAAAAATCACACAGACTTATTCTTATCAGTTTTGGAAACCCATATTTAATCCGGGGTCTTCCGGAAACTCCAGCATATATCTGTGCCTGGAAAGGAAATGATGTAATGCAAAATGCATTAGTTGCATCATTGCTAGGAAAAACCAATTTTACAGGGAAACTTCCCATCACCATCCCAGAAGTCGCCGACAGGGGGTTTGGTATTCAATTGGAGCAGGAAATGGTCAAAATTGCAACAAAACAGGCAACTCCTGGGAAATTAGTCAAGCATGTGATGCCCTATGAAATAAAAGCAAACAATTATGATTTACATTCATTTTTGAAGGAAGCAGTTTCTGATTCAGCCTGGCCCGGGGCAGTATTATTAGCCGCAAAGGACGGAAAAATATTCTTTCATGATGCTGTTGGATACCATACCTATAAGCAAAAAAAAGTTACACATAAATCGGATATTTTTGATCTGGCATCCATAACAAAAGTAGTAGCAACTACATCTGCTGTGATGAAACTCGTGGAATCTGGACAGCTTGATTTGGATGAAAAGGTTGTGACATATCTCCCCGACTTTAAAGGCAAACAACCGAAATATTTTCAACAGAAAAGTGAAATGACTATTAAGCATTTGCTGACCCACACGGCAGGGCTGCCACCATTCAAACAATATTTTTTAATGGATGGTGAAGTAAAAACACGTTTGGATAGTATATTTAACACGGAGCCAGTGATTGGCCTTGAAGAAGAAACAAAATATTCAGATGTTGGATTAATAACGTTAGGAAAAGTAGTTGAAAAAGTGAGCGGTGTTTCTTTGGATGTATTGGCAGATTCCCTTGTGTTTAAGCCATTGGGTATGAATACAACTTTTTACAATCCCCCTTCTAAAAAACTGAGCAGAGTTATTCCTACGGAGGTTGGTGATGGGTATAGAAATGGTTTAATTCATGGTGAAGTTCATGATGAAAACGCTCACAGTTTAGGCGGTGTCGCCGGTCACGCAGGCTTATTTTCCACAGCAGAAGATTTGGCCGTTTTTTCCCAGATGATACTGAATGGTGGGATATATGGATGGAAGCGGATTTTTAAGTTAGAAACTATCCAATTGTTTACTTCCAAAGCAAATGTAGTGGAGGGCAGTTCACGATGCCTTGGCTGGGACAGCCCAGATGGGAAAGCTTCAGGTGGAGTGTATTTGAGCGATAGCAGTTTTGGTCATACTGGCTATACAGGAACATCATTGTGGATCGATCCCGAAAACAATATGTTTGTCATTCTGCTGACGAATGCAGTTCATCCTAACCGCTCATGGAAAGACCCAAAATATTTTGACTGGCGGCAAAGGATTCATTCTGCAGTATATGAAGCGGTGGGGATTTTTGAAAAAAATCCAAATATTGAATTGAGAAAAAGATGGATAAAGGAATAGTGGCAGTATATGAAGCGTTGTTCGATGGCGTTTTTTTTATTTATTATATCCATTAACAGAATGAGGGTAGCGTGATTCACTGGATAGACTATTTTGTTATTTTCCTTTTTCTATCTGGGTTTTCTATCTATGGCATTTTGCAGAGCAGATCGAACCAATCATCTAAGGATTATTTTTTGGGCGGTCGCAATTTACCTTGGCCTGTTGTCATGTTGTCTATCGTTGCTACAGAGACCTCCGTTTTGACGTTTATCAGTGTACCTGGATTGGCCTATCGTGATAACTGGTTTTTTCTACAATTGGCTTTGGGATATATTATTGGTCGCGTTCTTGTAAGTCTGATGCTATTACCTCAATATTTTTCTACAGGGGTTATTTCCATTTACGAAGTATTGGGTAAAAAATTTGGAAACAATATACAAAAACTGGCATCAGGCGTATTTCTTGTTACCAGGGTATTGGCTGATGGAATCCGATTTTTAGCAACGGCAGTTGTGGTGCAGGTTGTAACTGGATGGTCTTTACCTTTAGCTGTGTTGATGATTGGGATTGTGACATTGGGTTATACTTTATTGGGTGGTATTCGGACGATTGTTTGGATAGATAGTATCCAATTCGTACTTTATTTATTCGGAGGTATCCTAACAATATTCTTCATTCTGAATCATCTTGATCATTCTTTTATTTCAATATTTTCCTCATTATCCTCTGATGGAAAAATAGAAATCTTTAAGTGGAAGGGGAATCTGTTTGGTGACCCGAATTTATTTATTAGTGCGGTAATTGGTGGTGCACTGCTCTCCTTAGCCTCCCATGGTGTTGACTATATGATGGTACAAAGGGTATTGGGGACAAATTGCTTAGATTCTGCAAAAAAAGCAATGATTGGCAGTGGAATTTTTGTGTTTTTCCAATTTTCTGTTTTCCTTATGGCTGGTTCTCTTATTTTCGTATTGATGGAAGGAGTGGAGATTGCAAAGGATCGTGAGTTCACAACCTTTATTGTGAATTATTTACCAACGGGGTTGAAAGGAGTTTTACTCGCCGGAGTACTTTCTGCAGCTATGTCCACGCTCAGTTCTTCCATTAACTCACTTGCTTCTTCCACAATAAATGATTGGATGGGAGGGAAATCATCATTAAAAATATCTCGACTTATAAGTTTGATATGGGCTGCAATATTAATTGCCATTGCTTTATTGTTTGATGAAAGCGATTCAGCTGTTGTGATTGTTGGACTGCAAATTGCGTCCTTTACTTATGGCGGTTTATTGGGATTATTCCTTTTGAGTAAATTAAAACGAAATTTTCATCAGTTCAGTTTGATTACAGGACTGGTATTCAGTCTATTGATTGTTTTTTATCTCAAACAAATTGGTATAGCATGGACTTGGTTTATTCTTTTTTCGGTTCTGATTAATATTTTTACCGTATTTATTATTGATGAAGCAGGAAAAAGATTGGGAATATTTCATATCCATAGTTGAAGATGCACTTTTAAAACAATCGAAATGTTATGGAACTTTATTGGTGGGTTCATTAATTAAGTTGTATTATCCACATGTGACCTACTATCATTGTATTCTCAGGGTTGGGTAATAGAGTAAAGGATGGTTAAATTGCAGTTTAACTTCAATGGAAAGTTATTCTGGATATTTCAGTTATCTGTTTCTATTGAACATATTTTGAAATTATGAGTGCTGCAGAATTTTCTCATAGTAAAAGAATTGACTATTTTAGGATATATTATCTTATTAATTAATCTAACCAATAGATGTCCAAGACGACTATGTATGAATCCATAACCACAGACTTGTATTTACGTATAATTAAAATACTTGAATGAAATAATTAGCCAATTCAATGACTCCTCACTCAGTTTCAGTTATTATTGTTAGTTATAATGTAAAGCGATATGTGACTCATTGTATTGAGACAATATTGTGCTCTGATTTCATTGGCGAAAAAGAAATTATTGTTGTAGATAATAATTCCTTTGATGAGACGTCCCAGTTTATCCGGAAAAATTTCCCAGAGGTAAAACTAATTGCAAAACATAAGAACGTTGGTTTTGGGAAAGCAGTTAATCTTGCTGCTGAAAGAGCAAAAGGTGAATATCTATTCATTTTAAACCCGGATACAATCATACAAGAAAATACAATATCAACCTTTATAAATTATTTAAAAACACATTCTAAAGTTGGACTGATTGGACCCAAAATTATAAACTCAGATGGTACTCTTCAATTGACATGTAAACGTTCATTCCCGACTTTAAGTGTTGCACTACCAAAACTGCTGGGCCTATCAAAAATATTTCCACAGACAAAATGGGCGGGGAAATACAATTTAACTTATTTGGACCCTAATAAAATACATTCTGTTGAGGCTATAAGCGGTTCCTGTATGTTTATCCGTAAAACATTATTTCATGAAATAGGTGGTTTTGACGAACAGTTTTTTCTATTTGGGGAAGACTTGGACCTCTGTTATCGGATGAAACAAAAGGGACATGAAATTCATTATGTACCATCCACACAGATCCTTCATTATAAAGGTGAATCTGTGAAATTCGCTCCTTATGATAGTAGAGGTGCTTTCTATAATGCAATGATATTGTTCTACAAAAAACACTTTTCAAAAAATCAGAATATTCTGTTTCGTTTTGGGATTCGTTTTGGAATACAGTTTCACAAATTTATTTCATTCATTACCGAGTGGCGCTCCCAGATATTATCGGTTTTAATAGATAGCTGTGTTGTTTTCTTTACTTTTTTAATTACATTTTTTCTTAGGTTTTCAACTCTTGAACCGTTTTATATTTCTCATGGACTAATTCCAACAATATATATATTTATCTGGTTGATTGTAGGTGCCTTTTTTCAGCTATATGGACGATATATTCTCTCTTACTCAAGGGCAGTACTATCCGCTTTGACCAGTTTTTTTGTAGTTGTGGCTTTTACGTATTTCTTTAAACAATTTGCCTTTTCACGACTTGTTCTAATTGTAGCAACAGGAATTGTGACACTACTTATCCCTGGCTGGCGTCTCATTACACACTTTATTATGTCAAGGGGATATATAAATCAGATAAAAGATAAACATAACATCCTTTTCACAAAAAAAACACTGGTAATTGGTGCAAATAAGGATGGTATACAGATAGTAAAAAAAATTCATGGTCGTGTAAATTTTGGGCTTAATATCATTGGTTTTGTTGATTCAAAAATTGGGAAAATACAAGAGGGATTGCCAGTTCCTTTTCTCGGAACAATCGATAATATTAGAGGGATAATAAAAACACACAAAATTCGCGAAATTATCTTTTCCAATAATACACTTAAATACAATAAGATAGTTTCATTAATGGATAACACAAAAGATCTTCATCTTACCTACCGGATGATTCCTGAACAACAGGATATTATTATCGGTAAGGGATCCATTGAGGAAATTGGCGAATTGTCATTTATTAATTTTGATTATTCACTTTACCATCGAATTAATAAAGTGGCCAAACGATCATTTGATATTGCTTTTTCCCTTTTTTTACTTTTACTGCTTTCCCCTGTTATACTTATAAAATTATTAAAATATCCGACAGGAGAAATGACATTTTGGGGAGAAAATAGCAAAATTATTACTACTTTTATTTTTCATTCTAAAAATCAATTTATAAAAAAAATACCGCTATTTTGGTCTATATTAAAAGGGGACTTGAGTTTTGTTGGATCATCTATGGTTGAATTATCTGCAAAAGATCCTAAGTTGATTTGTACTCCAGGATTATCAAGCCTTAATAGTATAAAAAAATCGTATGTGAGTCATTCTTCCCGAAATCAATTTGATCGTTACTATGTTCAAAATCAATCCTTAGGTTTGGATATTGAAATTCTAGTAAGGACGATTTTAATTTATTTTAAGAGACCTGAGGATCCGTATGTTCCAGATTCGAGTCCAGATACTGGGGCATAACATTCTCTTTTGATATTGACGAAAATTACTGAAGGTAGCACGACTGATGATGAGAGTGTATCTGCCACGGCCATAATGGAATTTTTTGGTATATCTAAATGAGCCCTTACATTGATAAGAAACTTGATTAAGCGAAATATATTAGTTTCTTTAATCTTTTTAAACTCTCAAATTTTAAAAATTCTCTTCCTTAAAAACTTAAGTAAAATAGCAACCAATCCCCGGACGATATTTTTTTTCAAATTAGGACTTGAAAAAGTTTCTTTCAACTCATTCCATTGTTCTCTGATAACATTCCGATTGTAGTAAATAATGTATACAATCATTCCGAAAATATAAAGAAATACAAGAATAATGAATAATCGAATCATATTGGGTTCAAAATCAAATTTAATTGAGTCAAATTACAATGGAATTTATGCAGTTTGTAATTACTCGAACATATGAAAATTATTGTTTATGTTCCTTCTGTAATGCCAAACAAAAAACATTTTAAAATAGGAACCATATTTTTTCTGTACAGTTTTATCATCGGGTATGGGGGAATTGCATTAACTAGCTTCCTGTACTTATGGACAGACAATAAAATTTGGATCGGGTGGGGTTCTGGTGTTTATGGTTTTTCTTGGATTTTATTCGGGATTGGATTTGTTCTTTCAGGAAAGGAAGGATTAAAATATTTCAGATGCATTAAAAAATGAGGCCTAAATTTTATTTTCCAATTTTTTTATGCCTTGTTTCAATAGGTATCTCTGAACCTGCTAAGATAGATTCAGCCCAATATAAAGATAAATGGCTGGCGTTTGACAAAGTACAACATTTCACTTTCAGTTTTCTCTGGACACTAAGTAGTCAATACATTCTGGTAAATAACATGAATATGTATGAACAAGATGCCCTGCCCTGTTCTATTATAAGTTCTCTCAGTGCTGGAATCATAAAAGAAACCTATGATATGAAACGACCGAATGGATATTTCAGTCATAAAGATATGGTAGCTAATGTCTTTGGTGTTTTATTGGCATTTTTAACCATTAATGAAAATTTTTCACCAAATTGATTAATTTCATAAAATATATTTCAAATAATGATTCATAGAATTTTTTACTTTTTAATAACAATTTCACCCAAAACAAAACGATGGTTCTGGAACAAATGGTATACGATTTTCGCTTTGAAGGCACCAAATCCAGAATTTCGATTTATGAATTATGGATACGATAAAGATGGGTTTCATCCTGAATTGACCTCCTCAGATGAAAAAGAACGTTTCCCAATTCAACTATATCATCATATTGCTACACTAGTAAACTTAAAAGGTAAATCCGTCTTGGAAGTGGGCTCTGGACGGGGTGGCGGAGCAGCATATATCGCACAGAATCTACATCCTGCACACATGACAGGAATTGATATTTCAAAAACTGCAGTGGAATTATGTAATTCAATTTATAATATTGATAATATAAATTTTGCAGTTGGAGATTCTGAAAATATACCGTTTGATAATGAACAATTTGATGCGGTGATTAACGTTGAGTCTTCTCATTGCTATGGTTCAATGCAATCATTTCTTGGAGAAACGTTCCGAATATTAAAACCGGGAGGGGTTTTCCTTTTCTGTGATCTGAGGGAAACATCAGCACTGGAGGACCTATTTGTTCTATTTAATAATTCAGGACTAAGAATAATACAACATCAAGATATCACAAAAAATATTATTGAAGCCTTGATCAAAATGTCAACAGAACGGAAAAATGCAATTCAAAAATCCGTTCCGGGATTTTTCCGAAAGGCATTTGAATCTTATGCAGGTGTAAAAGGAAGCAAGATACATAACTCTTTCAAAAATGGAACGCTTTCGTATGTAAGTGCCTGCCTAGAAAAACCGATATGAAGTTTATTAAAGTAACATCTTTTTCTCTCACAAAGATATGTTTAGATTTTACTTCTAAAATATAAAATCCTTCGTGAAAATGACTGAAATAAATCCATTTATCCACCAATTCTGGCAGGAGGAAATTGTCCCTCAACTGGTTGAATATATAAAAATTCCTAATAAATCGCCTGCCTTTGATTCCAACTGGAAACAAAACGGACATATGGAAGAAGTGCTTAATCTTGCCATGAATTGGGTAAATTTTCATGCTGAAGAGGATTGGAACATACATTCATTTCAAAGTGAAAACAGAACTCCCCTGATTCTTTTGGAGATTCCTGGTAATACTCCTGGAGATATTCTTATGTATGGTCATTTGGATAAACAACCTGAAATGACAGGATGGAAAAAAGGATTGGGCCCATGGACACCAATTTTAGATGGTGATAAATTATATGGGCGAGGAGGAGCTGATGATGGATATGCTATTTTTGCTTCAGTCTGTTCATTGAAAGCATTAAAAAAATTAAATATTCCTCACCCTCGAACCGTCATACTCATAGAATTTTGTGAAGAAAGTGGTTCACCGGACCTTCCTTTTTATGTTAAAGAACAAAAACAATTAATTGGCTCACCGGATCTAGTTATCTGTCTTGATTCGGGAGCAGGAAATTATGAACAGTTTTGGCTTACAACCTCTTTGAGAGGACTCATCGGATGTACTCTCAGAGTCGATATTCTTAATGAAGGTATCCACTCAGGAGGAGGAAGCGGAATTGTACCGTCATCATTTCGCATTGCCCGGCAGCTATTATCAAGAATTGAAGATGAAAATACTGGAATGACAAAACTGGATAGTTTCTCAGTAGATATCCCTCAAGAGAGACTAACACAAGCAAAAGAAACCATATCCGTTTTAGGAGACGAATTTGTTGATGCTTTCCCATGGGTAAAAGACAGTTACCCTGTCTTGCAAGATCCAGTAGAGTTATTGCTAAACAATACATGGCGGTCCATGCTCAGTGTGACCGGAGCAGATGGCCTCCCGAGTATTGAAGACTCGGGAAATGTTCTTCGTCCATATACTGCTCTTAAACTATCTCTACGTCTTCCTCCAACCCTGAAAGCTGAAAAAGCTCAATTATTACTCGAGAATCTTTTATTATCAGATTCACCTTATGGAGCAAAGGTGAGTCTGAAATTTGAGGAGCCAGCTTCAGGATGGAATGCACCACCACTTCAACCTTGGTTAGAAAATGCAGTTCAAACAGCATCAAAAATTGTGTATGGAAAAAATGCTTTATGCATGGGTGAGGGTGGAACTATTCCTTTCATGGCAATGCTGGGTGAGGCATTTCCTGAAGCACAATTTGTGATTACAGGAGTTTTAGGACCTCAGTCCAATGCTCATGGTCCTAATGAATTTATTCATATACCTTATGCGGAAAGATTAACTGCTTCCATCACCTCAATCATTTCGGAATTCCCAAAATAATATTGATTGTTAATAAATATATTAAAAAACCATGATACAAATTTCTCTAACGATTGGGTTGCCTGATTTGGTTAGTTTTATATAGTTAGCTGGTATTAAATCACTATTTATAAAATTCAAGAAAATAAGGATATTTATGGAGAATCTGTCAATACTGCAATACTTATAGCAAAAAAGACAAAATCAAATATAGGCAGATTTATAATATGTTCTGGTACTATCCTTAATCTAAATTGTCAATTATAAAGTTGAAGATTTAATATATTATACACATTACGCCCCTCTTAAAGTAAATGATCGCGATACTCTATCAATTGCGACCATAAAAGATGCAATGCGCATGGGAGCTTTTTTTTCAACTTTCATTGCATAAACCTCATTAAAAGCCTTGACCATTTTAGTCTCAAGTTTAGTATCTACTTCTTCCATTTCCCATTTGAATTGCTGCAGATTCTGAACCCACTCAAAATAAGACACTGTGACACCGCCAGCGTTTGTTAGGATATCAGGTACAATTGGAACATTCTTTTTCCAAAGTACTTCAGCAGCTATTGGTGTTACCGGTCCATTTGCTGCTTCTATGACAACCTTACAATTCAAAGTATCAACATTATTTTTATTGATTGCACTGCCTAAAGCTGCAGGAATTAAAAAATCACAATCCAGAGCTAATAATTTATCATTTGTTATTTTCTTTCCTTGTTTACACCCATCAATAGTTCTATTTTTTTTATTATAATCAAATAGGCTTGAAATCTCAAGCCCATCCGGTTCATAAATACCACCGGTGATATCACTCACTGCGATAATCTTACACCCATATTCATTAAGAAATTTGGCTGTAAAAGAGCCCACATTGCCGAATCCCTGAATAACCACGGTGGCCCCATCCATATTGATATCCAATTTATTAGCGATCTCTCTCACCGTGATTGCAGTTCCTTTTCCAGTGGCATGTTCTCTACCTTCTGACCCACCAAGCTCAAGAGGTTTCCCGGTTACGATTGCAGGTGTATAGCCATGTAGCTGGCTGTATTCATCCATGAACCATCCCATTACCTGTGAGTTTGTATTAACATCCGGAGCTGGAATATCAATATTCGGACCGATCAAAGGATCAATTGATCGAAAAAATTTTCTTGATAATCTTTCTAACTCGTAAACACTATATTCTCCTGGATTGATTGATATCCCACCCTTCCCCCCACCAAATGGAATATCCAGTAGCGCTGTTTTCCAGGTCATCAAAGTTGCCAAGGATCGTACTTCTGCAAGATCAACATGAGGGTGATAACGAATCCCTCCCTTAAAAGGACCCCGAGTATTATTATGTTGAACTCGGAACCCTAACAAACTTTCAGACTCGCCATTGTCTCTTCTGAAGTGTACCTCCACTGTGAGTTCCCTATCTGGCATCTCTAAAGCCTGTGCAATATTTTGTTTAAGTCCAAGGTTCTCTACAGCTCTTTGATAGGCTCCTATTGTAGGTTTAATACTTGATGTTTTTTTTGACATAATTTAGTCCTTTTTTTATTTGGGAAGAATCAGAAGTGGTTACAGTTGGATATTTACAAATCTAATAAATTTTTGTGAACGGACATTTTTGAAGAATAAGGATAAATACATCCACTAAAAGGTCCATATTTTTGACATAATGAAAAGAACAATAATGGACATGATGAACATTTTCCATCCTGCTTTCATATAGTCCGACTGTTTCACTAATCCGCTACTGTGTATAATCATGCAAGTCGGCGAAGCAACAACGGTCAAATAAGCAAATGCCGATGCGATAGCAGTAGAAAATCCCATAATAAGTGGATCACCCCCCATGTTTAAAACGATTGGACCAATGACCGCAATGGTCGCCGAATTACTGAGCAAGTTGGTCAATGTTCCTGTCAATAAGACAGCTACAACCCACCGTAAAACAGAAATATCTTCACTAATTAATTTCAATAGATCAATAACTGAATTCGCAATCCAAAGCGCTGCTCCAGTCTCTTTCATCTGAAGACCAATAGAAATTGCTGCTCCAAAAAGTAGGATAACTCCCCAATTTGTATTCCGGTTCAAATCTGACCAGCGAATCAATCCCAAGACGAGATAGAGAAACACACCCATTAGGGCAATTATTCCCAGACCAATTTTATTGCTGAGAAACACCCATCCTAAAAACACGAGAAAAAAGACAATGATTGTTGTTAAATCCTGACCGGTCATCGGCCCTTTCTTCGCTACTTGAATTTTCAATTTTCTAACGGCCGAGTCCAGAACTTTTTGTTTGGGTTTAAATGTGAACCATAGAATGGTTACAGCAATAGGGATTTCAAATAAGAGCATTGGATAGGCATATTTCATCCAACCCAGATATGTGATATCTGCAAGCCCAAATTCCTGCCAGTATTCAATCATGATCACATTCCGTCCCCCACCTGAAGGTGTACCAATAGATCCCATTGCACTACCATAGGCGATTGAAAATAAAATCAATGCAGCAAGATTTTTTGTTACGGCTCGATCCGTACTGGTGTTATAAATCAGAGTCAGTCCAACCGGCATCATCATAGCTGTAACGGTATGTTCACCGATAAAAGATGATAAAAATGCTGATATACTTACAAATCCAAATACAATACGCCAGGTTTTATTTCCCGTTAATTTAATGATTCCCAATGCAAGACGGGAGTCCAACCCTTGACTCACAATAGCAACAGCCAACATTAATGATCCCATAATAAAAAAAACGGCATCATTCATAAAGGACTTTGCCACATTATTAGGTTCATCAATTCCCAGTAAAACCTGCAAGAACAGCATCATGATTGCAACCCCAGGAAGGGGAATTGGTTCGGAAATAATCAGGATAATTGCCATTATCACGATAATCAATGTTCTATATCCTTCGAGGGAGAGTCCTTCAGGAGTTTCAAGAAAATAAAGAATCGAACCAGTCAGAACTGCAAACAGAAACCACCGTTTCTGAGTGACCCAAAAAATGATGTTTCTTAACAAACCAGTACTATGTTTTTTATTTAACGATTAGGACAGGGCAGGGACAATTTTCCATGATCTTCAGGGGTTTGCTCCCTGTAAAAAATTTAACCAATGGATTTTTAGTTGAAGCACCCATGACAATTATGTGGTCATCTCCAGCAGTTTTTTTTATGACATCAATGGGGTTTCCTTTTAATAAGTGAGTTTCATATTGAATCCCCATTCTCCTCATTAATTTTTCAGCTCGATTGGCAGCATTCCGATATCCTGAATTAAATGACCCAGTCTTGGAAACAGTAACCAAGTCAACATTCACATCAAATGCCTGAGATACTCGAACTCCATATTTTACCGCTTTTTCAGTATGTAGCGAATCATCTACCGCAATCAACAATTTATAGGATTTATTTTGGTCATACTGATTTACAACAAATATAGAACTGTCTAAATATTGAATTAAATCGTGGGCCATTCTACGTTTTTGACTGCCACCAATAATGGTTACATCAAACTGTCCGATTGATACCTCATCCCTGAGTTCTGAAATTGTATCCCCATTCCTCAAAATAAGACTAACATCAGAACCTGTAGTCCCCTGTAAATATACTTCTGCCCTATTTTCCCCCTTTTCAATCAGTGTGGTTTTAGGAAACCCAGTTTCAACTGTAGATGGTGTGATATAATGATGCTCAGCAAAATAATTAAATGCCCATTCTAATACGTCTACTCCCGGGCTATCAAAATCCCATTCACCCATTCGTTCCTGGGCAAGCTTAACGTGAGACGCAGAATGTTCACTAATCTGAGGCTCAACTTTAACTACAGTTACAGATGCATTAAATGCAGATGCAACGTTCATTCCTACTTGCAGGGTTGGCGCGGAATATTTTTCGCTTCCTACTGCAATCAGAAATTTCATGATGAAATTCTACTAAAATTTAAGCTAAGGGCTTTGTTTTCCTGATAATTAATAATGGGTTGCAATATTAGGAAATTTCCATCATATATCGGTCTTCAAAAACATCAATTGGAAGCATCCTGATAGCATCCCATGTCAATTTTGTACAGACTCTGGCACAGACCTGACATCCAGTACATTCATCAAACCGAATCTGAACAGGTGGAATGGGAATATCATACTTATCTATTTGTACAGGTTCTATACAATCCACAGGGCAAAAAGGAACACAGGTATAGCATCCAGTACAATTGTCTTCATCAACAACCGCCATAAGTTTGGGGCGTTTTTTCTTAATATTTGGTTTTTCCGGTAACTCAGGAATCCCCTTTAAATGATTATATGCCTTAGCATGCTTCATGTTCAATCCCTTATTATTTCAATATATATTTTTCTATAACCCACCCTGCTGCAAAAAATACACCTCCAACCAAAAGCCATTTAGGATTCATTAATTTGGGGAAGTTTTGTACCATTCCCCCACCAATGAAACTCAAACCAATCAATTCCAAGCATTTCGCAAGATAATACATTGGTAAATTTACTTCTAATTGTTATTATATGAATCCTCTGATACTTTCATTTCACCCATGGTTAATAGACAATCTCCCATTACAGTATGTTGCAATTTCATCAAATAAAAATAATGAACAAAACCTAACAAAAATATCATTCCATGAAAAAAGGAAGGAAGGAGATTTGTATCCACTGCACCACCTAATAAGAATACGGAGGTTATCCATAAAATGGATAACATACCATGGCTATAAACCCTTCTTCGTGATTGGGTTAAATCACTAGATATACCTTTCTCTAAATTTTGCTTCACTGATTTAATAAAAGCTGAAATAAAAGTGAGTGTAAAGGTCTCAGTAAATGTAAATATTAAAACAGTCAATAGTCCCAACAATGGATGTGTTATCCCCGAGATATTTGTTCGAGCTAGGCCTTGAAATCCTGTCAGAAATAACAAAATTGTACTTACCCCTACCATTAAATATGAAAGTATGATTAAATAAAACATAGCGAATTTTTTCTAATTATTATATTTAAATAGTGAACAAAATATTATGAAAGTGATGATATCATTATTCTCCAAATAAGTACCATTTGGAGCAGAGTAAATTTATAGAGTAACTTTAATTTAGTGTCAGTAATTTATTCATTAATTAAAGGAAATATAATGTACTTCTTTTCGAAAAAGATAAACTTAATTTTATTAGTCATTTTAATCTCATCGTTCGTTACAGCTGGTAATTTAACAGGGACAGTATCCTATTCTGGTAAACCGCCAAAGAAAAAGTCCTTGAAAATGGCTGCAGACCCGGTCTGCAGTTCAGCTCATAGGGATAAGGTATATGCTGAAAGTTTTATAGTGAATAGTGATGGACAGCTTGCAAATGTATTGGTTAGTTTACAAGATGTTTCTTATGATGGAGGAACACCAAAGGAATCGGTAGTCCTTGACCAAAAAGGATGCGTTTATTCACCTCATGTTTTTGGGCTGCTAAAAAACCAAGAATTGTTAATTAAAAACAGTGATCCAACCATGCATAACATTCACTCTATGCCAAAGGAGAACAAACAGTTCAATTTTGCCATGCCAAAGGTAGTTAAGGAAAAAATAGTATCTTTCAATAAGACTGAAGACCCCTTTTATATTAAATGCGATGTCCATCCTTGGATGAAAGCTTGGACATCCGTGCTTGATCATCCTTATTTTTCGGTTAGTGATACGAATGGCCAATATGAAATTACGGGTATCCCTCCTGGGGAATATGAAGTTGTATTTTGGCATGAAAAAGCAAAAGGTATGGGCGGTGTTGGCAAACACAAAGTTATCATAGGAAAAGATAGCGATACTGTTGCGGTTTCTACTTTAGATCATACATTTATCCGTCCAAAGAAAAAGAAATAAAAAGAAAAATATTGTTGAATAAATGAGATGAGGTCTTCCCTCTTTTCATTAAGAATGTCAGCTAATCATCATTGTCACTTTCTTGATACCAAATTTTCTGTGATTCTTTTATTCTGAAAATGGTAACGATGGTTAATAATATAATAAACCCAATGTATGACCACTTCCACGTGGATGAAAAGTTTTTAATAAACAATAGTAAAACAAACGATAACATCCATAGGACTCTGACAACCCATGTAATGCTTATATTTATTTTTTCATTTCCCATTAAATACTTTATATTTTTCAATAATTAAAACCTAAAATATTTTAAGGAATTAATTAATGGACAAACTAAAAAACTCAATTGAAATTAAATTAAAAGCAAATAAAAAATATAGTTTCTGTACCTGCGGAAAAAGTAATTCTCTTCCTTATTGTGATAACAAACATAGAACATTCAATGAGAAAAGGGATATGAATTATAAGTCAATGAAGATATTTTCAAAGGAAGACAGTACCATCTTGGTTTCATCTTCTACCTGGAGAAATATAGATAAATAAATTAGGAGAAACTCAGGACTCTACCAGTCATCATCATCCCAATCATCCTCATCCCCTTCTTCTTCGCCAAAGTCATAACCATTTTTATCAAAATAGGCTTTGATTTCTTTTGATATATCTTTTTTCCCTGATATAGATAGGTTATAATCTCTTAATCCTTCCAGCATAATTTTTCTATCTCCCTTTAGAGACAGCAACTCTTTTCCCCAGACAGATCTTGAATCCGGCATATCTATTTCTTCTTTTGTAGGTATATATGGTGCAGGCATTTTTGTCCCTGGCATTACTGCTTGGGGATCATCCAACCATTTAACAACCCATTCGGGTCGAAGTCTTTCCTTGGAGAGGGCGAGGTTTGGCGCCCAAGTTTCTGCATTTTGTTTAGGAAATGTCGTACCATAAAAGTGGCAATTAGAACACACACCTAATTCCTGTAATTTTTCCCCGGCCTTATATTTATCTGATTTGGTGTTCACGTGGTAATCCGATTCAAAAACCAAATCATTGTTATCTAAATCCTGGAATGCAGCAATAATGGAATTCCAGTCACCGTCACTCATATCAAATTTAGGCATTCGTACCTGAAGATTAGGTCTAACTAAGGTAGGTTCTTTTAAAAATTTAAATAACCATGAGGGCTGAACTTTTTCCCCCTCTGTATTAAGATTTGGAGGTGAAAATTCTGGAACACCGATGACATCTGCAATTTGCCCTCCGGACCCATCAATTATATGACATCCTTTGCAATTATATTGATTCAATAATTTATATCCTTCAAAAACAGAATGATCTTTCTGATAAAAGCTGGCTTGTTTTGTTTCGTCTACCTTGTCATCATTGAATGAGAGCAAGGCTGTTACCACCGCCTCTATTTCTTCTGGTTTAAGGTAAAAATTTGGCATACGGAGTTTTGCTTCTTTGGCTATAATTTTATGTCTATCAAAAATCCTTGGACTTGCAAGCTTCTGCTCAAACCATGAATAATTTAAATGGTCAATATCATGTATATGACCGAAATCTAATTTATCCACAGATTTTGACCCTTCTGATGTCAACGCGGTTCCTATTGGCTTTTCATTTTCATATCCATCAATATTGTGGCATGAAAAACATCCATAAAAACGAATACTCTTATCTGCAACATAATCAACCTGTTCAGAATAATTCATTTCTGACAAAATATTTTGAGCTTTCTCTTCAGGATAAGATTTAAACAACCATCCACGGGCAATATTTTCTAATTCTTTTATATCTAACTCAGGAAATTTTTCATTTTCAAACTCTTCATTTTTGAACGAAAGAAGATAGGACGTTATATCCTTGGCTTCCTGATTAGATAATCTAAGATCTGGCATTCGAGTTTCAGGCCAATAATCCTGTGGGTTTTTAATCCAGTTATACACCCACTCTGGAGAAGTCTTTGAACCCAAACCAATGAGGTTTGGACCATGCTGTTTTGTTATTTCTTTTAAATTTGTTTTTTCATGCTCATACCCGTACTCCGAATCTGAATATTCATATGGCAGTCTCTCTAAATCATATCCGAGATTTGCTAACTCTGTGGGTTCCTCATTGAGATTATGGCATCCCCTGCATCCAACATTGTTAAATAAAACTTCTCCATTTTCAGCATTTCCTAAATATTTTCTACTTGATGCTCTACCACCTTCATTCTTTCCCTTGAATAGGTATTCCACAATTGAATTTACTTCAGTTGTAGTGCGTCGAATCATTTCAGGAGAAGAATTGTTTTCTTGATTGAAAAAATGTGGCATCCATGTATTGTAACGAAATTTTTGTGGATTATATATCCATTTCCGTGTCCATTCTTTTGAAACTTTATTGCTAATTTGAGCTAAATCTGGACCAGTGTCAAATTGTTTAGGGTAGGATTCTATCTGATGACAACTATTACAACCAGCCTTATCAATAATAGCCAGACCCAGCTGCAATTTTTCACCACCTTTTATATCCGGTTTTTCCGTATGGCACTTAAAACAACTTGCTTCAGAATACTTCAATGGAAGCATGGGTTTAAGCCAGTGGTGCATTTTCTCCCAGTTATGTTCATTTTCCCAATCATGTTTTGTGCTTTTTGAATTTGGCATATGAACTGCTGTATTAAATGTCGTTCCTCTACTCCTACCAGCGTGGCATCCGGTACATCCAAACTGTTCCATTGGGTGAGGAGATGCTGCCGTTAAATACAAATCAAGATCAGGATGGGTTCTGTAAGGTTGTTCCGCATCGATATAGTCAGGATTGTCAATCCCAAGGTGGCAGCTTGTACAGCGATCTACTGTAGGGACTAAGGAAAAATTAACATCATATTTAATATCGGAAACAACAATCTGTTTCACCTTGTAGTAAGGGTCCATGAAATCAATAATTGGGAGATCTCTTATGATGTCACCAATTCGATTAGAAAACGACATCTGTTGTCGGTCAAACCTAGATAAATTTGCCTCCACCAAATTCACGTCCCGCATCACTTCGTTTAACTTATCTTCAGTCTTCTTAACATCCACCTCTAATTGTTCCAATTCTTTTTCAGTATTATTTTGAAGCAATTCAACACCTTCTTTCTTTAGTTTGAGTTCATGAAGTTCAACCAAGAATGTGGTATATTTAATTTCATATTTAGAGTCTTTTTCTAGAGGTGATTTATGGATATGGGTATTCTCTTTTTCAACTAGATATTTTAGTGCATCAGCCTCCGCTTTTTTATGGAGATAATCCATATTGGCTTTATAATACTTGGCTTTCAAATCAATAAGTTTCCCTTGTACTTGATCAATATGCTCCCTTTTGGATTCAAAACTGTCTTGTACCTGTTTCAGCATTTTTATGTATCGCTTTTGTTCTTCTTTTACTTCAGAAATAGCAATTTCCAATTTTGCCTTTGCTGTATTTATCTCCAACTTTCGGAATGTTTTTTGATAAATTTTGAATTCATCATCATTATCATTGATAAATATCCAAACCATTGAAATGACAAATAACAAACTGGCGATAGCAAACCATTTATTTAATAAATGGATATCCCAATAACGTTCGTCTTGCTTATTAAACATTAAAATAATATTCAGTTAAATATTAAAGAACCATTCAGGAATAGCAATGATATATTTCAAATTAAACAACCAGCGGAGGTACATTTTCAGTGGAAGTGATAACATGCTAAGTCCCAAGAAAATGAAAAAAGAAAATTTTACAGATCCGACTCTATTAAAAAATCCAGTTAATACATATTTCGCCAAAAAGACCGGGACAGCTACAAAATAAAAAACAACGGTAATAAACCCAATAGACTCACGCAACAAAACATTTGAAGGAAGACCAGTTTTTAGCCATTTAATCCAAAAATATTCAGAAAGGTTTACATTAGTTAATGGAACTAGCTTATGGGGATCCCAATACTCAAATGGTCCAAAGAAATTCCAATTTGGTCCTCTAAAAAATGTACCAATAAAAATTAAAAAGATCCATAAAATTAAAAAACCATACAAAAATAAAAAAATACCTAACCTTCTTTCCTTAAATGAATAAAATCCGCTTAAGTTATTTGGTGTAGTACTCATATAGGGAATTGCCATTAATCCCACAATAATCAAACTCGGAAAAATAACACCTGCCAACCACGGGTCGAAATATACTAGCATCTCTTGTAATCCTAGGAAATACCACGGTGCCTTAGAAGGATTTGGGGTAGCAGCGGGGTTTGCTGGCTCTTCTAGGGGAGCTGCAACTAAGACAGACCACACAATTAAAAAAACCATAAAAATAATCAAAGCAATAAATTCAATATAAACAAGATCAGGCCAAACCAACACTTTATCATCCGGGTCATTATATTCAATTGGTTTTTCACCTTTGCTCATCCTCTCATCATTTTCATAAGCCTTGGACATAGACATCCATGTAAAAATGAAAACGGTATAGACCAATAATATAATTGGAAAATTATCTGGTTTCGTGAGAGTAATATTAAAATTATGGTCATAGTAGCCCATGGTAAAAAACAAGGTAATAATTCCGAGGGTTGTATATAATCCCGATTTTGTCCAAATTCTCCAAAACCCAAATTTCCGGTGCATTTTTTCAAACCAATCCCCAGGGGGGAAAATAAAAGGAAATAATACTGAAACCAGTGTGAAACTAATCGTTGGTGCAGATATTGTATCTATAAAGTGTTTTAAAGTGTCCATAAATACTATTTAAAGCGGTCCGGAAATTCCACCATCTTTACGTATTCGCCAAAAATGAACAGCCATAAAGATCATGGCAATAAATGGAACTCCAATACAATGGAGAACATAAAATCGAAGCAAAGTAGCTTCTCCAACAAATCGCCCTCCAAGAAGCGCAAACCGGACATCTGACCCAGCATGAACTAGATTGATATCACCTATAGAAAGCATAGCAGCACCAGGGCCCTCGTGTCCCAAAAAGGGCGTTGCCCGTGCCATATTTGTCCCTACGGTAACCGCCCATATTGCTAATTGGTCCCAAGGAAGTAAATATCCGGTGAAGCTTAAAAACAAAGTAATAGTCATTAAAAGGACTCCCACACCCCAGTTAAATTCACGTGGTGGTTTATAGGAACCCGTCATAAAGACTCTAAGCATGTGCAGCCAAACTGTCAGAACCATAGCATGCGCACCCCAGCGATGAATCTCTCTCATAATACCCAAAGGTACCTGCTCTCCTAAATCAATCATATCCGTATAAGCATATTCAACCGTAGGACGATAATAAAACATCAGCATGATTCCTGTGATTGTCAAAACAACAAATAGGAAAAATGATAACCCTCCCATACACCATGTGTATCCAATTTTTACCGCATGTTTTGGGAGACGGGCAGGATGAAGATGAAGGAAAACACTGCCTAAAATTGCATGCATTCTCTGGCGTCTGGTTCTCGGTATTCCAGATCGAATTATTGATTTCCAAATCTGGGAATTTCCCATCCTCTCCAATAGTGTTTGCTTTGATTTTTTATTGTTCACTGTTATAATACACCTTTTTTACACTTTCAAGAAAGAATCAGCTCTTTCCCATTCTCCTTTCTCAAATTTAAAATTCTTACTTTTATCCACAATGATTTGTCCGTCATCTGCCAAGTAAATCTTAAATCGTTCCAATGGCCGTGGTGCGGGACCTTCAAAATTAACTCCCGTAGACCGAAAGCCGCTGCCATGACAAGGACATTTAAATTTTCTTTCTGTATCAAACCAATTTGGAGTGCATCCCAAATGGGTACAAACTGTTGATAAAGCAAACATCCCTTCATCATTCCGTACAATCCAAACACTAAATTTCTTTTTAAATCGTAAATCTACTTTTCCGATTTCAAATTCATCTGGATAACCGATTTTGAAACTTTGGGGGGGTTCAAATAAAACATTGGGGAACAAGAACCGGATTAGTATAGTAAAAAATCCTCCTGTCGCTGCAGTAAATGCTAACCACCCGATACTTAACCATTTAAAAAAACTACGCCGTTTCATGACCTCTTCCGATGATTTATTTTGAGGAACACCCACTGACGCTTCAGGAATAAATTTTTCTTCATTCATGATTGATGACCATATATCTTCTTCAAGGTTTTAATGGCAGTATCTCTGATTTCCATATTTTCATCCCATTCTGATAACGTTACCAGTTTTTCCTCAAACATATCATTTCTGAAAATTGAACTCACATGAATTGCCACTCGAATTGCTTGAGTCGCTTCTTCATAGTCCACCTCCGGATATGAAGAGTAATAAGAACGATCCATTAAATCTGCAATAATATCAAGCCCTGAAGTATCTCCCAGTTTAGCTAAGCTTAATGCCGTATCCCATCTGATATTTACTTCTTCATGATCTAATAGCGGAATTAAATCCGGGATGACGCTTTTTTGCCCCATATTCCCCAGAGCAACAACCGCTGTAAGATATTCTACGACTTCTCTGTTTTTATTTGTAATGATGTTCCTTAAGTCTTTTACAGAAGGAGCATATTGCAACACACCTAGTGCTTTTATAGCTGCTAATCGCGTCACCGGATTGTCATCATTCAACCCCGTTCTAAGCGCATTTCCATAGAATTGATCTCCTGTCTGTCCCATAGCAAGAGCAAGATACATCCGTACTCTTTCATCATCGTGTACTGATTGATTATATGCATTTACCAACTGGTTTCTAAAAAGATTGTCTTCAAAATTTTCAGCTTTACTTGTAAGAATTTTAGATAACTCAAAAGCAGATTGCCACCGTTTACTGGCAGAACCAATTTTCACATCATTGAGCAAATCAGATGCTGACTTTGGTTCCAAGGTCAAAAACTTTACTATTATAATGAATGATGTCCCTATTACCGCAACAACTAAAGGTATAAGGAAAAAAGAATAGAACAGAACGTAAACCTTGCTAGGGTTTGATTCTTTTGATGAGGCTACTGACATATTTAAGTGTTTATTTATCCTGATGCAAAACTAAAAATTAAAGCAAATTATAATTTGTAAACAATTGAATTTCTAAACCATTTACTCATAATAAAGGTTATTTCATATTTTTATTATTTTTAGTCTCATTCTTTAATTGAAACCCAAGCAATAGGGGGAAAAAGAAAAGCAATACAAGGGATAAAAGTAATCCAAAAACTATCCACCCCAAATTATCCATCAACCAATAAAATGTAAGCCAATCTAACATCATCAAAATATGTAGGACACAACTAAAATATATCCAATCATTAATAATGTACATACAATCATAGAAAATATTTGGACTCGGTTGTAATGATTTTTAGAATTCTGCACAGTGGGTTTCAAATAAAGCTATTTGTAACTGATCTAGTTTTCTTTATTCCGTTTTTCTCGAACAATCGCAGCTTTTATTTTCCCTCTAAGCACTCTATTGTCCAGTGCGTTAGTTTCTTCCATGTCCCCATTTTTTCCCGCTGCAATGAGACGTTTCATCAATTCTTCTTCAGTTTCAACTGTCTTTGTTTTTCCTTGTTCTGACTTCTCTCCAGAATTCTGTAACTGTGGCATGGGAGGACGATCCCCAGTTCGCTTACTCTTTACCATCATTGCCTTTGCTTTTCCTCGAATGAGTTTTTCTTCAATTGAATTGATGAATTCCATGTCACCATCCAGCGCTTTGTTAACTGCATAGTGAATGAGATCTTCCGAAGATTTAAATTGCGGAGAAGAATTATCTTCATCTGCAGATACTGACAGTTCTGTCTCAACCGGAACATCAGGCATAGGCGGTCGTTCTCCGGTTCGTTTACATTTTACCATAAGAGCTTTTGCCTTACCCCTTGTTGGTTTATCTGAAATTTTATTGATCACGTCCATATTTCCATCTAATGCAAGATTTACAGCATAGTGAATCGTATCTTGAGTTGCTTCAAAAACAGGAATCCCGTCAGAAGTCAATTTTAGTTTTTCAGTTCCAGACAAGGCCTTTTCAGAAGGCATATCTGGCATGGGAGGAACAATTCCCGTACGCTTTGCTCTAACCAAAGCCGCTTTTGCCAGTCCTCTGGTAGGCTTGTCTAGAATAGAATTTATAAAATCCATATCTCCATCCATGCCCTTATTCACAGCATATGCAATTGTTGTTGCTCTATCCATAACTGGCACAGAATCTGTGTCATCATTTTTCTCTTCTTTTTTCTTTTTACCGTTGGCAACTTCTGGAAAAAATATTTGTTGGAAATCTTTTAATAAGAAAGATTTGAATCTATGAAATCCAATATATCCAATCAGTGAAAACAATCCGTTATACGTGCGAGTACATGTAACCAAGACTTTTCCATCCTTTTCTTCCAATTCAAATTGAACCAATTCCTTTAATAGTGGATTTATCCGTAAAGAAAGTGTGAATAATTTTTCTTTTTTCAAACTCTTAATTTTTCCATTTAAAAAAGGGGACAATGCTCTGGTACGGGTCATCACATGGCTTCCAGATTTTAGGTAAAATTGGTCAAAAGAATAATGATGCACATATCGTCCCATATCATTTAATGGAAGCATTCGCTGAATTCCTGGATACCACAAATGATAGTCCTTTAGTGATATTATACGAATCCAAACATCGGATATCCCGGCTTTAATCTCTTGCCAAACAACTGTTTTGACATGTAATAAACCCACATTGTAATCTTTTCCTGAATTCAGTCTTTTTGATATTTTTTCTCCGATAATCCCTGGTTCCGTAGTTGTGGTCCCTTCAATATCAAGATCATGTGTTTTATATTTTTTCTCTGAACCATTGAAAAGTTCAACTTTATAGGTTGTTGGGTAATTGTACACTTCTTTTATGGAACCGATATCACCAGTTGCTCTAACGGTTACCTGAGTACCAATTTTTACTTGATGTAAACTCATGAATTTTTGATTTATCTTATAAAATATTCAGATAATTTCATTGAATAAATAAAAAATAATAGTATAAAATTTAATCCTCTTTCCCTTAATAAATGGTTACTAAGTTTTTTTATCTAGCTTTTGAATACGACGGATATGCCTGTCACCATCAAATGGTGTTTCCAACCAATCATCAAGTACTTTTATGATTCCTTTTGAAGATACAAAACGTGCTCCTATCGATAATATATTTGCATCATTATGATGTCTAGAAAGTGTAGGAATATCTTTATTCCCGCCATAAAAAACTGCTGCTCTAATTCCTTTGATTCTGTTGGCCGCCATTGCTTCTCCCTGACCAGATCCACCAAAAATAATTCCTCGTGAATTTTTGTCATTTGCAACCGCATTCGCAGCAGGAAAAATGAAATCCGGATAGTCATCTAATGCATCATATTCAAGGGCACCATGATCTGTAACAAAATGTCCTTCATTAGATAATATCTTTTTTATTGATTCTTTCAATTTATACCCTGCATGATCTGCTGCTATATGAATATTCATTATTAGTTTATTCTATTACAACCTTTTGGTGACTCATGCAATCTCGAATCTGAGATTCTAATTTTTCTGGTACAAACCCATACTCTTCCGCTAAATCTTTATTTGGAGCAGATTTCCCAAATTGGTTTAAACCGATATTCAACCCATTTTCCCCTGTTAATCTTTCCCAACCTAAAGTGGTGCCAGCTTCAATTGAAACACGAAGTCCGAAATCTAATGGAATAATATTACCTCTTTCTTTTTCATCCAATTGAAAATACTTTTCCCAGCAAGGAATACTCACAACCCTACAATTATAGTCTTCCAAACGTGAACTTACTTCAATCCCTAATGATACTTCTGATCCAGTTGCAATAATAATGATATCAGGTGCTCCTGCACAATCCTTTACAATATAACCTCCTTTTCTGACACCAGCTTTGATTTCTTCAATTTCACAGTTAAGTTGAGGAAGTCCTTGCCTGCTAAGTAAAATTGCACTGGGATTAGATGTATCCTGAAGAATACACTCCAGTGAAACGGCAGTTTCTTTAGCATCAGCTGGGCGATAAACATTCAGATTTGGGACTGTACGCAAACTCATAATATGTTCAACCGGTTGATGTGTTGGGCCATCTTCTCCTACAAAAAAGGAATCATGGGTGAGCTCATATATGACTTGAAGGTCTTGAATTGCTGACAGTCGGATTGCAGGTCTTAAGTAATCCGAAAAAACTAAAAAAGTTCCTCCAAAAGGAATAAATCCTTTGTGAAGGGAAAGTCCATTACAAATTGCGGCCATAGGAAATTCTCTCACTCCAAAAGCAAGATTTCGCCCACCGGGATTTAATTTGGAGAAATCACCATAAGTTGCGGCAAAATTGGATGTATAATTTGATGGCTCTAAATCAGCAGACCCTCCTACTATATGCGGAAGTTGAATTGCAAATGTATCCAGAGCTAATCCAAAGGCTTTGCGAGTTGCAATATGCGAACCCGTTTCAAATTCCGGATATGTCAATTTTGGTAACTTATTTTTCACCGTCATATTCCAAAACTGATTAAAAGCAGATTTTTCCATAGCAGAATCCATTAACTTATCCCAGCTAGTTCTCATCTCAGCTAATTTTGTAAATCTGTGACGGAAATGGCTGTAAACTTCCTTAGGCAAATAAAATGTGTCCTTTTTGAGCCCCAATTTTTCTTTTGTGGCATCAATTTCTTCATATGGCAAAGGCATACCGTGAGTTTCATGATTTCCTTCCATAGTAGCAGTTCCATGCGCTATCTGAGTTTTCCCTATTATAAGACTGGGTTTCTCAATAATATGAGCTTTTTGAACTGCATCTCTGATCTCATTATGGTTATGTCCATCAATTTTCTGAACATGCCAACCTAGTCCTTCAAATATTTTTCCATAATCTGTTGAATCTACTCGATCAGTTTTACCAGAAATTTGCGCATCATTAGAATCAAAAAACATGGTTATATCTTTCAGATTCCAATGTCCAGCTAACGATGAAGCACCCAAAACTACCGGTTCCTGCATATCTCCATCACCGCACAAAATATAGGTTTTATGGGATAAAAATGACGTGTCAATACCTGACTCTCTCTCACATATTTTTTTAAATATAATTTCCCCTACAGCCATACCAATTCCCATACCTACTCCCTGCCCCAATGGCCCTGTGGTTGCTTCTACTCCTGGGATACTAACTTCAGGGTGTCCTGGAGTTTTGCTGTTAAACTGGCGAAACTGTTTCAAGTCATCCATAGACAACCAACCAATCATAAATAACAATGTGTACAAAAGCATGGACTCATGCCCGGCAGACAAAACAAATCGATCTCGACCAAACCAATCTGGATCTTCGGGATCAAAATTCAGATATTCTGAAAATAGTATAAAGGAAAAATCAATGGATGAAAGAGGACCTCCGGAATGACCTGAATTTGCTTTTCGAATTCCATCAAGAATAACCCCTTTCAATACCCTGACTGAAAAATCATCTCTTTCCTCCGGTTTCCATACAGAAAAAGAATCAATATCTTTGTAAGTTTTCATCGTTTTTATAATAGTTTAAAAGCAGCAAGTTGTTTCACAGGGTCTTGTGCTTTAAAAATTCCAGAACCAACCACTATAGCATCAGCACCCGCACCTATAACATCCTGTGCATTTTCTAACTTAATTCCACCGTCAACCTCAATTTCAACTTTATCTATTAATTTGTACTGAACTAAAGCATTATTCAGTTGTTGCACTTTCTGAAGAGAAGATTTAATAAATTCTTGTCCACCAAAACCTGGTTCTACGCTCATGATCAATACCCTGTTAATTTTGTCGATAAAAGGGGTAATCTCTTCGAGAGGTGTTTCCGGTTTTAAGGAAATCCCAACATCCAATTTTAAAGATTTTATTTGGTCAATTAAAGAACCGGGGTTATCTACTGCTTCAATGTGAAAGGTAATTCCGTTAGCACCTGCTTTTGCAAACGCATTCAATAATCCTTGGGGGTTTGTTACCATTAAATGAACATCAAAATACGTTTTAGAAACAAATCTAATTGATTTTACGACAGCCGGACCAATAGTCAAATTTGGAACAAAATGATTATCCATAATATCAATATGTATATAATCTGCTTTTCCAGCGTCACATAAATTTAATGCAGATCGTAGATCAGAAAAATCTGCAGATAATATAGAAGGCGCTATTTTAATCAATTAATATTAGTAATAAAGAAAGAAAATTAGGAGATTAATGTATGTACTCCAACTATCTTAATCCCATTCAAACCCTGATACATCTCCGGATTTAAGATTTATCTCGATAAAATTGTAATCCTGATATTCAGGAATATAGTAATAAAGAATTTTCAAGTTATCGTATTCGTTGGTCCAGGAAGAATCCGGATCTCCAAAATATTTCAGTATTTCACCTTCAGAAGGATTTTTTTTTAGAAATTCCCATGCAACCATTGAAGATTTAGGCGAAAACTGGTCATTGTTAACTTCAAAAGAATCTATGTCCTCAATAATTTCATCTTTGTTTTCAGGTTTTAATTCTGGCAATCTACAATTTACAAAAAAGAACAAAATGATTGGTAAAATAATTAGTAGTTTCATTAAGGAAATCTATTTCTATTTTTCATCCTCTCAAACAAGATTTTAGATAAAACTATATAATAAACCACCTTTTTTATGGTCAATTCCATATTAATTTTAACCTTATTTTAAAATAGAGAACCATATGAAACAAAAAGATAAACCCTTTTACCTGAATTCTGATTTTCTTACAAGCTCTGATGCTAGGAGTATCCGAATTGCTGCTGAATATCTAGGCCCGAAAAGACAATTTTATCAAAATCATATTGAAGATACGATCGTTTTTTTTGGGAGTGCTCGATTAAAATCTTCCAAAGCTGCAAAAGTAGATTTAAAAAATGCCCCCAAGAACATTAATCCTCTAAAAAAGAAACAGTTGGAACAAATTTTATCTATGGGAAGATTTTATGAAGATGCCAGAACCTTAGCTAAAAGTTTAACTGTATGGAGCAAAAAATTAAAAAACTCCAAGCACCGATATATTATCACCTCTGGTGGAGGTCCTGGTATCATGGAAGCTGCAAATCGTGGCGCTTCAGAAGCAAAGGGATTAGCAATAGGGTTAAATATTTCCGTACCTCATGAGCAATCGGGGAATAAATGGATCACCCCAGATCTTGACATTGAATTTCATTATTTTTTCATGCGAAAATTCTGGATGGCTTATCTAGCAAAAGCGTTGGTGGCTTTCCCAGGTGGGTTCGGGACCGTGGACGAATTGTTTGAGATACTTACTCTGATACAGACTAAAAAAATAAAAAAAACAATTCCAATCGTTTTGTATGGAAAGGAGTTTTGGAATAACATTGTAAATTGGGATTATTTAATAGATGCAGGTACAATTTCCAAAAAAGATTTAAATCTATTCCAAATCTGTGATACTGTCGATGAGGCTTACAATTATCTTACGGATAAAATAACGGGAACTCACACAGGACCAAATTTTTAAATGTCTCAAGAAATTTTCCGCTGTTCCTGGCCCGGAGAAAACGAGATGATGATTCAATACCATGATGAGGAATGGGGAGTTCCGATTCATGAGGATAGAAAACTGTTTGAGTTCATGGTGCTGGATTCATTTCAAGCAGGTCTTAGCTGGCAGATTATCTTGAATAAACGGAATGGATTCAGAAGTGCATTTGCCGAATTTAATCCTGTAATAATTGCTCTTTTTGGAAAAAGGGATATTGAAAATTTGATGAATAATAAAACCATCATTCGAAATCAATTAAAGATCAAAGCAACTATTTCAAACAGTAAATATTTTCTAAATATTCAGAAAGAGTTCGGATCTTTTGATTCATTCATCTGGAAATTTACTGACGGAAAAACCATAATCAATAAATGGAAAACAACAGGTGATATTCCTGTATCAACACCAGAATCGGATACCATGAGTAAAGAACTAAAAAAACGAGGGTTTAAATTTGTCGGAACCACCATCTGTTATGCTTTTATGCAAGCGGCAGGAATGGTAAATGATCATCTGATATCCTGTTTTCGCCATGGGGATCTTGGTTAAATTTTTGATTAAATATATTTGGATATAACTATTAACAGCACCTAAGATTCTACAGGTTATTTTACAAGTTTTTAACTGATCGCAACAGGGAAGCCCGTGACAGTCGGGCACAGTTCCCGCTACTGTAACCGCTTAGGACCTTTCATCGTACCATTGTCCCGGGCAACCGGGGTGAGAAGGCGGAAGGATTCCGTTGATGCGGA
>Ga0187827_10001263_pt1 | contig 37736 bp, 39 predicted proteins | sample ETNtaG_39_FD_167969 | JGI IMG/M metagenome (GOLD analysis project Ga0187827, IMG submission 167969) | Marine microbial and viral communities from oxygen minimum zone, Eastern Pacific Ocean - ETNP2014_SV_150_PacBio MetaG (Illumina Assembly) | ecosystem: Environmental > Aquatic > Marine > Hypoxic...
CTACGAATACTTCAATGTAAGGAAGACTGTCAGCCTATCCGGTCAAACCTCGTTGACAGACTTTGCTTAGAATTAACGGCACTACGCGCAAAACGCCAGCTCCTTTAGGGGCTGGTAGTTTACTATGTGTTATTGAAAAACGGTGATCAATTGTCAGGGAAACCAGAGGAAGAAAAGAATATCAGTTCTGCCGTGGATGAAATATATGCCGGCCTACTTGTACGATTTCGTGATTGTATGGATAAAGGAGGATTTGAATCAGCGGAACATTTTATAAAAGAGGTACTTCCCAGTTTAAACCTGATTCTGGCTAGAATAGATGATGAGCTGGAGACATCAAAGAAGAATTACGTAAAAACGGAAACTGTCCAAGATCATAACGAAACAGTGGATCTCGAGGACGTGTCCAATATTATATCGAACCTATTGACAAAAATACCTCCTGACGAAACTCAATTACGGGTGGAGGCGGATCAAATTTCTGCCGTGGCCGGAATGGAACGAAGTCCTCCGTTACAGCGATCCGATGATATTATTCAGACAACCCTTCTACCTCTAGAACGCAAACCCCCTGGCCAAAAGGCGATGTCTTCCCTCGGTTCCCGAAGTTCTGCAGGCGCACCACAGTTATCAGACCATCCTCCGGAATATGTTAATGGCATAGCAAAACCTTCAACTGAACTTATACCGGTTAATCAGTATGCAAATACCCAATCCATCCATACACGTTCGGTTGAGACCGTTCAAGTCTCTCAAAATACTGGGGAAAAAATAAATGTTACCCTTCCACCAGCCGAGACCACATCGGTTCCACAACCAACAATGGAAACCATTCCAGTTAATCCCGCGGCCCCTGGAGATATCCCTGCCAACAGTGCTCTTACACATGTATCTCAACAAGGTGGCATGCGGGGAACTCCGGGAGGGTATTACATCAAACCGGTGGGAAATGTAGCAGCCTGCGAAATGCCCCCCGAACCCCGAGAAACGACCCATGAAAACAGCATGTATTCGGCGGAAGAAACTTATTCCAGTCCTGCCGGAGGCGGACGATATTCCTCGGAATACGATGCTGGTCTCGATCTTTTCATCCCTGAAGAAACAGGTAAGTACACACCGAGGAAGATGGATATTTATCTAAGATACAGCAATCTTCACATGGAGCAGGGGAATTACATCGAAGCTCTAAAATTCATTGCCATGGCAAAGGAGCTTCCTGATTACTACGAACATGAATATTACAGAGAGGAAATAATGGATCTTGAGGATTCTATCGAAAGAAACAGGTATCAGGGTGCAAGCACTGGTGGAGAAAATGCTGTCGACCTGAAGTACACCGGTTTCGATTACATCAGCCAGAAGGGAAAGACTAAAGCCTGGCACGAGGAAGATGATTTTTAAAAAAAATGGACCCGGTTTTAGATACTTCCGGGCCCCTTTGATCTAGAACTTTGGGTAATATAATCTCTATTTTATAAAATCGACTCCAAGTTCTCCACCGCTTACAGAGGCAACCCCACCGGTGAGATCGCTATGTTTAAGTTTCACCCCTGTGAGCACTAGCATTACCTTTATCGTATTTTCCAATCGTTCGTCGATGTATGCCCCCCAGATGATGGTGGCATTCTCACCGATCCTGTCATGGATCTCCCCTGCAACGTTTTCGGCCTCTTTCACTGTCATATCGCGTCCCCCGAACACGCATACCAGAGCGCCGTTAGCGCCGGTGACATCAATATCAAGCATTGGTGAGTCCAAAGCGTCATTGACTGCTTCACGTGCTTTGTTGGGTGAATCGCTGGCGGTTCCCATACCTATGACCGCAGTACCGCCGGATTTCATAACGGTTTTAAGATCGTTGAAATCCAGGTTGACCAGACCGACCTTGGTTACCATTTCTGTTATGCCCTTAATGGAGTTCATAAGTACCTCGTCGGCTACCCTGAAGGCAGCATTGAGGGGCAACCGCGGCACAACTTCCAATAACTTGGAGTTAGCAACCACAATGACCGTATCGGCTTCTTCTTTCAACCGATTTATACCCCATATCGCATTCTGCATTCTGACCACCCCTTCCCCCGGAAAGGGAGTGGTGACGATGGCCAGAGTCAGTGCTCCGAGGAATTTTGATATCCTGGCAGTTGCAGGAGCCGAACCGGTACCTGTTCCGCCACCCATTCCAGCGGTGATGAATACCATATCCGCTCCCGAAAGGGAATTTCGGATCTCCTCTTCGTTCTCCTTTGCCGCTCCTTCCCCAACACTGGGATTGGAACCTGCACCTAGTCCCTTAGTCTGTCTTCGTCCTATCAACATCTTTGTTGGAGCGTGTACTGTCAATAAGTGCTGAGCATCAGTATTGATCGCGTACATATCCGCCCCTACGATACCTTCTTCAACACATCGAGTAATTGTATTGCATCCTGCTCCGCCACATCCGATGATCTTTATTGTGGGTCTCGTTCGTAAAAATATATCCTTGATCTCCTCATCATCCGTGGAGATCGGTTGTACTTCTGCAGTCTTCTGAGGTTTGGACGCCGGAGTGGCTGTCGTTTCCTTGGTTTGCTTCTTTACCATTTTCAAGAGTTCCTTTGCCATCAAACTCATTTATTTGCCTCCGATTCGATTATAGCCGGGAGGATTGTGTTAATACCCCTCTGGTAGTCCTTTAAATTGCCTATCCTCGTTTAAATAGTTTTCCTAAAAAAAAGTGCAGTGAAGGATAATACACCTTGCATTGGCCCCAATTTTCAAATGATACGAGAAATTATATATACGAAGCGCCGATTTTCGGGAAGAGATTATTTCGGAAGTTTCAGCCATACGGTGTTGGAAACCCATAAGAACTTCCAATATCCTCCCATTGAAGAATCATTTTAGGGCGGATGATCGTAACGGTTGGACGAATAGGCCGGGATATCAATACGGTTTTACCCCTTAGGGGGGATACCGATCCATAGTAAAAGAGAACCATAACTATCTCGAATTTAGAGGATTTATGGTTGAAAAAATAATACTGTATTATGATCCGGGAGGCATTCCATGTCACATGCACATCATCCAAACCGAGGTTCCCACGGCTTCTGGCCCCGCAAGAGAGCCAAAAGGGAGACGCCAAAAGTCCGAAGATGGCCTGCTTCAAATGACGATCAACCCAAGATACAGGGTTTCGTAGGTTATAAAGTAGGGATGACGCACGGATTCATTGTCGATTACCGTAAAAGGAGCACTACCTCTGGTATGGAGGTCGTAGTACCTGTAACCGTCGTTGAAACACCGCCTGTAATGGTCTGTGGAATCCGGTTGTATAGCAATTCTGAAAACGGTCTTCAGACCTTAGGGGAGGTCTGGGCGGAGAAACAGGACAAACACCTTGAAAGAAGGATATCACTGCCAAAGGAAAAGAAGGCCAAAGATATGGAAGAACTTTCATGCAAGGATCCCGATGATGTGAGAATACTTGTCCATACCAAACCTGCTCAAGTTACCGGGATACCTAAGAAAAAACCGGAAATAATGGAGTTGAGAATCGGTGGCTCCTCCATCGATAAGAGGCTCGATTATGCAATGGGTCTTCTCGGGAAGGAGATGCGGGTCAATGAATTTACCCAGGAAGGAGCCATGGTCGATGTACTGGCTGTGACAAAAGGCAAGGGTTTTCAGGGGCATGTGAAACGGTTTGGTGTAAAATTACTTTCTCACAAAAACAGCAAACATCGTAGAATGATAGGCACATTGGGTCCCTGGCATCCTGCGTTTGTATTATCTACAGTACCTCAGGCAGGTCAGACGGGGTATCATCAGAGAACCGAATACAATAAAAGAATATTGAAAATAGGCAAAAATCCGGATGAGATCAATCCCAAGGGCGGTTTTTTACATTATGGCCTGGTTCGAAACGATTACGTTCTGTTCCACGGCTCGATACCTGGACCAACTAAGCGGCTAATAAGAATGAGGGATGCAATCAGATTCAAGCGCGATAAGGTCTCTACGGTGGAACTTTCATATATCTCTACACAATCCAAACAAGGAGCATGAGGAAGGGGAAAGTAATGGCAACTAGGAAATCTACCAAGGAATCAAAGTTCAAGAGGGGGAAGAAAAAGACCTCACTCCTTTCTCTAAACGGTGAAAAGATGAGGGACATTTTCCTTCCCGCCGCTTTTGACCACGAGTTCAGGCCAGACCTGATTCGGCTCTCCGTCACCGCTATAAGAGCGAACCGGCGTCAACCCTACGGTCCCAAAAGGGACGCGGGGATGTGCCATGCTGTCTCCACCTGGGGTAAGGGAAGGGGTGTGGCCAGGGTTCAGAGATTGACCCAGGGAAGAAACGCGGCAGAATCCCCTCCCAACGTGGGTGGCAGGCGAGCTCATCCACCAAAACCGGAAAAGATCTGGCATAAAAAGATGAACCGCAAACAGAGGACGAAGGCAAAACTCTCAGCTCTTGCCGCCACTTCCAACAAGGATCTCATACTGGCACGTGGCCACAAGATGGGGGATGGTCTATCGTTCCCGGTAGTCTTCTCGAACCAACTGGAAAAGGTAAGCAGGACGAGGGCTCTGGCGGACGCGCTCACATCCATTGGACTTTGGTCCGATGTGGTCCGAGCCAAAGATGGAACCCATATTCGTGCCGGAAAAGGTAAAATGCGCGACCGGAAATACAAAAAACCCCGCTCGATTCTCATCGTAGTGGGTGACGATGTCCCCGTGCTAAAAGCAGGACGGAACCTCTCAGGGGTAGATGTCACGCCTGTCACGAGGCTCAATGCCGAGATGTTGGCACCCGGCGGTGACCCTGGTCGGCTAACAATTTTTACCCAGAATGCGATTCAGCACATGGGAGGTTGGTAAATGGTCGAGAAATCCCCTTACAAGATTCTATTTCACCCACATGTGACCGAGAAGGCCATGGATCACATGGACAAGGGAAATAAACTGGAATTTCTGGTGCATAAGAATGCCACGAAATCCCAGATCAAACGGGCTTTCGAAAAGATTTTCGAGGTTGAGGTTGTTAGTGTGAATACGCGAAACCTGCCCGACGGAAAACATGCCGTTATTAAATTATCCGAAAAATATTCCGCGGAAGAGATAGGTACGCGGATCGGGATCTTCTAATACATAAAAGAGAGGCGATATTGATGGGAAAACGAATCCGCGCTCAGAGAAGAGGGAGAGGTTCGGTCTTCAGAACACCCTCACACCGATTCAAATGCAAGATAAGGTATCCTCCTTTGAAGAGCGGTACCGCAGTCGTTGAGGAAATTGAGCACGATCCGGGAAGAACTGCTCCCATTGCAAAGGTTAGATTGGAGGATGGGCGTAAGCATTTCATCATAGCTCCGGAGGGGATTTCCGTAGAGCAGAAGGTACATTTCGGCAAGGACTCTCCTTTGGCAGTAGGGAATGTTTTACCACTCTCCATGATACCAGACGGTTTACCAGTATTCAACATAGAAAAGGATCCGGGGGATGGCGGAAAATTCGTTCGCTCTGCGGGGACCACCGCAGTTGTCATCAGCCATGGTAAAATGGTGATTCTGCAATTACCTTCCGGCAACTTCAAATCCTTCCTGCCGGATTGTCGGGCGACACTGGGACTGTCCGGCGGCGGTGGTAGGAGAGAAAAACCCATCATGAAAGCTGGGAATAAATACCACGCCTTACGATCCAGAGCAAAGTGCTGGCCCCGGGTAAGCGGTGTTGCAATGAATTCGGTTGACCACCCTCACGGTGGCGGCGGACACCAGCATGTAGGGAAACCCAGTACAGTATCGCGTAACGCACCACCTGGTAGAAAGGTTGGTAATCTGGCCCCCAAGAAGAAGAAACGCAAGAAACGTAAAAAGAAAATGAGGTGATAGAATGGGGAAGAGAAGAAAGAAAGGGGCAACCACGCCGCGAGCAGCGAGGAGGAGGGCAAGGAAGAGGAGGGAGCGAATTGCGGTGAGGGAAAAGAAGGTATTCACATACAAGGGATACACTATGGAAGAACTGAACGAACTTACAGTGGAAGAACAGACCGCCCTCTTTCCTGCCCGACTCCGCCGGACACTGGAGCGGGGTTATAACATACGTAATAAAAAGCTCGAAGTAAAGGTGCTGGGAAGCCCAGATGATTTGGCCGTCAGAACTCATTCTAGAGATCACATTATTATGCCGACATATGTGGGGAAAACAATAGCGGTTTATAATGGGAAAGAATTCATTCGTATTAATATAATACCAGAAATGATCGGGCATTACTTTGGAGAGTTCGCCCTTACCCGGAAAAGCGTCAAGCATACAGGTCCGGGAGTTGGTGCAACACGTTCATCCAAATTCATGCCTCTGAAATAAGGTGATACCATGAGCCCCTATTCGATGAAAGCGGACCCTAAGACAATGGCCAAGGCTTACGGCAAGGAACTTGATGTTTCCCCGAAACACGCGGTTGAGCTGTGCCGTTTCATCCGTGGAAGAAAGGTTCCAACTGCCGAGACACTCTTAAAGGGGATTGTTAATAAGAAAGTGGCGGTTCCTTTCAAAAGATACAAACACTCAGTATCTCACAGGAAAGGGAAAATCGGGCCCGGTAAATATCCCATCAAGGCCGCCGCCCTGCTGTTGAGACTTATTGAAGATGTGAAAAGCAATGCTGAGTTCAAGGGCATAGACCCTGAGTCCACTGTCATCACTCACCTTTCAGCTTACAGGGGTCAAACAACGGAAAGTTATTTTCACCGAGCACGCGGTCGAACCACCCCGAAGGTCAGGGCCACTGTAAATATAGAGATAATAATTGAAGAAAGAGAGGAAGAGATATGACCTCCGAGCGGAATTTTATCAAGGAGAAGATACGACGGGTCCTTTTGAAGGAATTCATCAAAAAAGAAATCGAGAGAGCCGGATTCGGAGGAATGGAGATTAGGCGGACACCTCACGGAACCCGTATCGTATTGACCGTGGAAAGACCCGGCCTGGTTATCGGCAGAAAGGGGATGACCATAAAGAAGTTGACCGCCGATGTCGAGGAGAAATTCCATTATGATAATCCTCAGATCGAGGTCGGAGACTCGGAGAATCCCAACGTTAACGCCCAGATCATGGCTCAGAAACTGGCTTCAGCACTCGAGCGAGGCTGGCATTTCAGAAGAGCAGGACATTCCACGGTCCGGCGTATCATGGAAGGGGGAGCAAAAGGATGTATGATCATCATATCCGGGAAACTGACCGGGCAGAGACACCGGACAGAAAAATTCTCGAAAGGCCATATCAAATACTGCGGTGATACAGCACTGATATGGATGGATAGGGGTTTTGCGGTGGCAAAGAAGAAGCTAGGTGCTATCGGTGTAAAGGTTATGATAATGGATGCGAACGCCAGGCTCCCTGATGAGGTAGATATAAGAGATCCCGATCCCGAGGAGGAAGTGGAGTTGATCTTGAGTTTGCCAAAGGAAGCGGATGATGGAGAAGGAACCCAAGAAGATCCCGTTGAAAGTACCGAAGATGCATTGGTGGAAATGATCATGGCAGGCGAGGAAGATGATGGGGCAAAGGAAAGTAAAAAGAAATCCGTGAAAAAGGATACCGCCAAGGCGGAAAAAAAGAAAAAGGATGCCACCAAGGCGGAAAAAAAGAAAAAGGATGCCACCAAGGCGGAAAAAAAGAAAAAGGATACCACCAAGGCGGAAAAAAAGAAAAAGGGGACTGCAAAGAAGGAAGAATCAAAAGAAAAAACAAAATCAAGGTCGAAAAAAAAAGGGAAAAAGGAGGATAAGAAGGAAAAAGTAATTGGAAAGGCCGGAGAGGAAACCGATAGTCAGTCGTCTGATCCCACAGACACTACCAAAAATAATTCGGATGAAAATCTGGCAAATGCCAATGAGAAAAAATGAGGTGATATGAAATCAAAAGATATTTTAACAATATCCAAGGAGCGTGTGATCACAGATGTCTGTATTGAAAGGAAACGAAATACGAGCAATGAAGAAGGAAGAGAAGATAGAAAAGCTGGAAAAACTCCGTAATGAACTGATGTACGAGCGAGGTGTGGCTGCTATGGGTGGTGCACCAGCAAGCCCTGGAAAGATCCGGGCTCTGCGATCCGATATCGCAAGGCTCTTGACCATCATGAGGGAGGAGGGTGAGCGCTAATGGGAGAAATCTGCATTACTTGTGGTCTTCCCAAAGAGATTTGTGCTTGCGAGCATATAGCCAGGGAACAGCAGGAGATAAGAATATTCACCACAAAGAGGCGCTATGGGAAAATTGTAACCATCGTGGAAGGCATTGACGGAACTGCTATCGATCTTGAGGACCTTGCAAAGACGTTAAAGACCCGATGTGCTGCCGGTGGGACCGTAAAGAAGGGCAATATAGAGCTCCAAGGGGATCATTCCAAGAGAGTGAGCGCAGAATTGAAAAAACTAGGCTTTTCAGTTGAGGAGAGATGAGGGACGAACGAAACATACTCCAGCATGAATTCATCGGGCTAGAAGTAAGGGTAATTGATACCCGTGCCGAAGGTTACATCGGGCTTCAGGGGATCGTGGTCGATGAATCGAAGAACATGCTGGAAATCGATGACGGTAAAAAAAGAATCAAAATGCCGAAAGCGGGAAACACTTTCGTGTTCAACCTGAAGGACGGGCCGTTCAAGGTGGATGGAAATACTATCCGCATAAGGAGCGAGGACCGAACGAAACGGTTGCGACCCGGAAAACAGAAACGAGAGAGACGGGACCCCCGTAAGGGATCTCCTACCGCAAACAAGACATATCCAAATAAAAAATAACTATCCAAGTTGGTGATTAAATGGGCAATGATGACAAGTCCGCAAAGGCATCGGCCAAAAAGAAGAAGAAACCGACAGCCGCTACAGGAAAAGGGACCAAAGCGGATAAGGAAAATAAACCGGCGAAGGCTGGAAAGGCAGCCAAGAAGACGGTGAAAAAGAAAAAGACAGTACGGACCAAATCCGTGGTGAGGGCGAAGAGTGATACGGGAGCTGGTAAGGCCAGGAACATTGGTATTTCCGTCCCTTCGCCGAAAAAAGTATGCCAAGACGTTTACTGCCCATTCCATGGAAAACTCTCTGTAAGGGGGCAGATACTGGAGGGCATTGTATCCAGTACAAAAATGAACCAATCCGCAGTGGTGATGAGGGAGAGACTATTCTATATTAAAAAATACGAGAGATACGAGAAGAGGACGTCGAGACACAGTGTTCATAACCCACCCTGTCTAGGGGTCCGAATAGGGGACAGGGTAAAGATTGCGGAATGTAGACCCCTTGCTAAGACGGTATCCTTTGTCATAATCGAGAGGAGGAAACCTATATGAAAGGATTGGCTGGAACTCAGACCCGGGGCCTACCCACAGGGGCAAGACTCATCTGTACGGACAACACTGGCGCCAAAATAGTGGAGCTGGTGAACGTACTGAAATACCATGGGGTTGCCCGGAGGTATCCGGCGGGGGGTATCGGTGATCTAATCATCGTCACGGTCAAGAAGGGAACTCCCGAACTCAGGAAAAAACTGGTAAATGCAGTTATAGTAAGACAAAAAAGGCCTTTTCGAAGAACGGACGGTACAATGGTCCAGTTCGAGGATAACGCCTGTGTGCTGACGACACCCAATGGGGAAACCAAGGGAACGGATATAAAGGGGCCGGTGGCTAGAGAGGCGGCTGAGAGATGGCCGAGGATTGCTTCTACCGCGTCCACAATAGTATAGTAATAAATTAATTTCAAGGTGGTACGGATGCCGATAAAATCTTCAAAGAAGAGAAAACAGCGTAAATATCATTACAACGCGCCTTTGCATGTGAAGGGAAGGCAGTTGAGTTCACATCTCTCCGGAGACCTGAGGGAAAAGTACAAAAAAAGGTGTGTCCGGCTGAGAAAGGGCGATACGGTCAGGGTAATGAGGGGCGGTCTCAAGGGACTAACAGGTAAGGTTTCCGAGGTGCTTATGAATAAAATGATGGTAGCGGTAGAGAAGGCCGCTCTAACCAAGGCCGACGGTAAATCCATCCCCAAGTTGATCCATCCGTCCAACCTAGAGGTAGTAAAGCTGGACCTTACGGATCCCAAACGGCGGGGAAAACTGAAAACCAAAACGGGGGGTAACGATTGAAAAAACATCAGAAACGACTTACCATTCCAAGGAGATGGAAGTTAGCGAAAAAGACCCAAAAATGGGCGCCGAAAACCTCGCCGGGTCCTCATTCCAAGGAGTGGTCCGTACCGGTTCTTGTGGTGCTCCGGGACATGCTGGAACTTTGCGATAACGCTAGCGAGGCAAGAAAGATACTGGCGGCAAGAGACGTATTCGTGGACGGAAAGGTTATTACCAACCCCAACCACCCCGTGGGTTTCATGGATGTATTCTCCATTCCCAAGAACAATATCTTTTACAGAGTGTTATTCGATAAAAGAGGAAAATTGGTCTTAACGTCGATTCCAAAAGAGAACTCGATCTGGAAGATGGTAAAGATAATGGATAAGAAGACCCTCAAGGGAAACAAGATCCAATTGAATCTTCATGACGGCAGGAATATTTTGCTGGAGAAAGACCGGTTCAAGACAAAGGACGTGCTCAAGATAGAGATACCCAGCCAGAAGATGCTCGGGGCCTATAAATTCTCAAAGGGTAATCTGGCAATGATCATCGGCGGCGCTCATGCTGGCAGTATATACAGGATCGAAGATTTCACAGTCACCAAATCCTCCAAACCCAATATAGTGACGCTGGAAGGTGGGATATCCACCATTATGGATTACATCTTCGTCATCGGAAAGAAGACTCCCGAGATAACGGTACCGGAGGTGAAGGTTATATGACCGGGGACCTCGATAATCCTATGAGAACTCTCTCCATTGACAAGGTGGTGGTGAACATTGGGGTGGGTGAAGCTGGTGAGAAGCTTATTCGAGCGGAAAAGGTGATTGATCTGTTAACGGGGAGAAAATCGGTACGAACCATCTCCCGAACAACCAACAGGGATTTCGGTATAAGGAAGATGATGCCCATCGGTTGTAAGGTCACCCTTAGAAAGGGAGAGGCGGAGGATTTTTTAAAAAGGGCGTTCTGGATAAAACAGAACAAGATCGCCAGTTATTCTTTCGACCTATGTGGCAACTTCTCCTTTGGGATCTCCGATTTTACGGATTTTCAGGGTATGAAATACGACCCTGAGGTAGGGATTTTCGGTATGGATGTCTGCGTTTCTTTAAAGAGAAACGGATATCGCATTTCGAGAAGGAAGATGAGATGCCGGAAACTTTCGAGCAAACAGCGTATATCGAAGGATGAGGCTTACGATTTCCTGAGAAGGGAATTCGATGTGGAAGTGGTTAAACTGGATTAAAGGCAGGAGGCATTCATTTGGCAGAGAAAGGCTTAAGACCCACCAAAGAATACGGACGAAAAAAAGGATGTTTAAGGTGCGGTAGAAAAAGGGGCATCATCAGGAGATACGGGTTGCATCTGTGCAGGCAGTGTTTCAGAGAGATCGCACCGGAGATTGGTTTTAAAAAATTTTCATAAAAAGGAGGGGTAAATGTGCAACACGATCCACTTAACGATGTGATGGTTGGCCTGAAGAACGCCGAACGCGTAGGCAAGAGGCATTGCCGGATCCGACCCGCCTCCAATTTGATAGGCCGGGTACTGAAGGTCATGCAGGAGAACAAATATATCGGTTCGTTTCAACACTTAGAGAACAACCGAGGCGGTTTTTTTGAGGTTGAACTCATTGGGAACATCAACAACTGCGGAGCGATAAAACCGCGTTTCTCAGTGAAGAGGAAGTTCATGGAAAAATACGAGGCACGTTTTCTTCCTGCTCAGGGTTTTGGGGTCCTAATACTCACAACACCCCGTGGAGTTCTCTCACACAAGACAGCCAAGGAAAGAAATACCGGTGGCAAACTTTTAGCCTATGTATATTAGGGGGTGTACGAAATGGTCAAACATTATTTCAGGGAAGAGTTCATCAGTCCTCCGGATGACGTGATGGTGTCCGAAAAGGACCATGAAATCAAGGTCGATGGTCCAAAAGGGACGCTTGTTAAGTCCTTTTACCACCCCCGTATCCAGGTTTCAGTAAAAAAGGGAGCTGTTCGAATCTATGTGGAGAAACCGCGAAAGAAGGATGCGGCTCTATTTGGCACCTATCGGGCACATCTCAATAACATGATCAAAGGAGTAACCGAAGGTTTTGAATACGGTATGAAGATAGTTTATTCTCATTTTCCAATGAAGACAACCGTCAAAAAGGATGGTTTCATTATTGAGAATTTCCTGGGTGAAGCTGCCCCACGGAAGGCAAAGATAGTGGGGGAAACAAAGGTACAGATAAGCGGTGACGAGGTGACGGTAAAGGGTTTAAACAAGGAAGAAGTGGGCCAGACCGCCGCAAACATCGAGTTGGCTACATATATAAAACATTACGATCCTCGGGTCTTCCAGGATGGTATATACATAGTAAACAAGGGGTGATAGCATGGCACGAACGAAGAAAAAGGATACAACGACCGATCTTGCCGAAACCCAAGATGCTTCCGATTCGTCCGAAAGCCAGGAGGAGGACGAATATCTGGAGCTGGACGAAGAGCTGGAAGATGGGGAGCTAACCGAACCCGGATATGTTGTGAAGAAGAAACCCGACCTGTCACCAGAAATGAAGTACACCCTGAACCTGCGCAAAGCCCGAAAAGCGAAGAAAGGAACCTTCAGACGACAGGAATGGTTCCGTTACAAGCGGTTGGGAACAAAGTGGCGAAAACCCAGGGGGCTCCATTCGAAAATGAGGCGGGGTTTGAAATATCGTCCAAAGATGCCCAGCGTAGGATACGGATCGCCTAAAGAAGTCCGGAACCTTCATCCATCTGGTTTCAGAGAGGTCATGGTATACAATACCAATGATCTCGAGACCATTAATCCTTCTGTTGAAGCTGCGAGGATTGGACACGGTGTGGGCACCAGAAAGAGGATGACCATCGAGAAAAAAGCCGCCGATCTGAAAATTCGAATACTCAATCCGGGGGTACAACGATGAATCTGACATTGCAGAGACGCATGGCCCGCTCCTTGCTTAAATGCGGTTCGGACCGAGTTTGGTTGGACCCCGCGGCCATGGAAGAGATATCCGAGGCGGTCACCAGAGGAGATGTTCGTTCACTCATCAGTTCAAAGATAATCAAGAAGAAACAGAAAAAAGGCGTTTCATCCGGCCGGGCGAAACACCGGGCGGAGCAGAAGAGAAAGGGCCGGAGAAAGGGTCACGGCAAAAGGAAGGGTGCCAAGGGAGCGCGCACACCTAAAAAGGAGCGGTGGATGAAAACCATTCGAGCCCTACGCTCGCAGTTGAGGGAATTGAAGACCGAAGCAAAGATCGATTCCACAATCTACAGGAAATATTATCGAAAGGCCAACGGGGGGATGTTCAAATCCCGAGCACATCTCATGGCACACATGAAGGCCGAGGGCGCCTTTGAAGAGAAGAAAGATACTCCGCAAATCAGATTCGGCGTCCCTTCTAAAAAGGTCGTACGTAAGGTTGTACGAAGAAAAAAGGTCGTAAAGGGGGTTGTGTGAATTGAAAAAGAAGAAAAATATTACAAGAGTACCTTTCAGGAGGAGAAGGGAAGGGAAGACCGATTATCGTAAACGTTTGGCCCTTTTAAAATCTGGAAAGCACAGATTAGTTGTCAGGAAAACCCTTACAAAAACAATAGTCCAGGTCATAGAATATAACCCATTGGGGGATTTGGTGCGGGCCGCAGCCTTGTCCACAGAACTGAGCTCGCGAGGTTGGACCCATTCATTTTCCAACACCCCGGCGGCCTATCTCACTGGATTGTTAGCTGGGAAACGGGCTTTAAAGAAGGGTATCTCGGAGGCGGTGCTGGACATGGGTTTAAGCGTACCGGTCAAGGGCTCTAAATCCTTTGCGGTGCTGAAAGGTGTTCTGGATGCCGGCGTGGAAATACCGCATGGCGAAAAAATTCTTCCTTCAGGAGATGCGCTCAAGGGTGCGTTCATAAGTAACGAGATTGCCGCGGATTTCGACAAAACAAAAGAACGGATACTCGAGAGGGGGTGAAAATATGGACAAGAACAAACGGAAGTTGGACGAACAGGCGAATCGCAAACAGAAAGTCGAGGCCAAGACGTCCAAGGGCGAAGGGCAGAAAGAGAACGAAGTTGAGGATATTACGGAAGAGGTTGTGGAGGATGCCGAGAAAAAATCGGACGAGAAGAGTGTCGATGCCACGGAAAAGAAGTCGGGAGTATCCGAGGGAGCCGTCGCCAAGAAGAAACCGGTGATCGGTATCAAAAAGAGGGGACGGGAGACCGGTAGCAAGGAAGATATGCGTCAGCGTAGGGCAAGAGAGCGTTACGAGATATGGGAACCCACGACCCGTCTTGGTCGGCTGGTGAGAAGCAAAAAGATAACTGATATCGGCGAAGCGCTGGCCACAGGACTTCCCATTCGAGAACCAGAAATCGTGGACGTACTTCTTCCCGAACTGGAAGACGAGGTTCTTGATGTGAACATGGTCCAGAGAATGACCGATTCCGGCAGGAGGGTCCGTTTCACAATTACTGCCGTGATCGGTAACAAGGACGGCTACGTTGGCATAGGGCAGGCCAAGGGAAAAGAAGTGGGACCCGCCATCCGAAAGGCAATCGATAATGCCAAAATGAAGGTTGTAGAGGTGAAGCGGGGATGCGGCTCGTGGGAATGCGGATGTGGCACTCCTCATTCATTCCCTTTCCAGGTCCATGGGAAATGCGGATCGATTCGCGTATCTTTCAAACCCGCTCCCAGAGGTATATCCCTTGCTGTGGGAGATGTGGCCAAACACATATTGAAATTGGCTGGGATCGAGGACGTTTGGGGATTCACCACAGGAAAGACCCGTACCACTGTGAACTATGCAAAAGCTGTACTCGACGCGTTGACGAAAACATCCAGCACCCGGACCATGAGAGAGCAGGAAGATGAACTGAATATAGTACTTGGGAAGGTGGACAAATAATGATGTACGCAGTCATCAGGGTCAGGGGCATAGTAAACGTCAATTACAGTATCCGGGATACCATGAAGTACCTGAGGTTGAACAGAGTGAACCACTGCGTTCTGATACCGGATACACCGTATTATACGGGAATGCTAAAAAAAGCGAAGGATTATATCACCTGGGGCGAAGTGAATCCCCAGACGATTCGTGATCTTATAATAAAGAGAGGGCGTTTGATCGGTGATCAGCCCATTACTCCCGGTTATGTCCGCAAGGAGACCGATTTCAAGGATATCAATGAACTGACCAAGGCAATACACCGGGGAAAAATTGACTACAAGAAATTAAACGAAATTAAACCTTTATTCCGACTTGCCCCACCTGTAAAGGGGTATGAGGGGATAAAACGCTCCTTTATTGAGGGCGGGGCCCTTGGTTACAGGGGAAAGAAGATAAATGATCTTATTGGGAGGATGTTATAGATGAGCAGTAAAAGATCGGAGCGATTCCGCGGAAGCAGGACTCACGGTCGGGGAAAGAAGGCGGGCAGGGGTGCTGGTATGAGAGGAGGCCGGGGTAATGCCGGGCTTCACAAACACCGATTTATGTGGCTACTCAAGAACGATCGTGATCACTTTGGACGGCATGGTTTCAAGCGTCACCGCTCCATAGTAACCCAGATAAAGGCCATAAACCTGACAACCTTGCAGAACATTATCGAGACACTGATAAAGAAAGGGGCGGCGAAAAAAAGGGGGGAGGCCATAATAATCGACCTTAGCAAGGCGGGGTATGACAAACTGCTGTCGAAAGGGGAAGTAAGGCATAAATTGAATATTAAAGTTAAGAGAGCGAGTAGCAATTCAGTAGCCAAGATAGAGAAAGCGGGCGGAAAGGTCAAGCTCGTGAAATGAATAAGACCGGAAGCGTCCCAATCGTCCTTTATGGTGAATGACCATGGTGGAAAAAGGAAAAAGCAAGCTGTACTACCTTGAACCTTTAATCAAGAGGTATCCTTCCATAAAGAAGCCGGTAGGGCACGTACACTTCAGAAAGAAGATGCTCTGGACCGTGGGAATCCTCTTATTTTACTTTGTACTGACCAACGTTATGATCTACGGTCTTGGCGAGACCATGGACATGTTCTCGGAGTTCCGGGCTATTATGGCTGGAGCCTCCGGAAGCCTGATGCATCTGGGTATCGGCCCCATCGTCACCGCTTCCATTATTCTGCAGCTTTTCGTGGGTGCCAAAATAATCAAACTGGACATGAGCGACCCCGAAGACAAGGCGATATACCAGGGCACCCAGAAGATACTTGTCATCGTAATGATCTTCGTTGAGGCAATTCCTCAGGTATACGGCTACCTTACGCCGTCATCAGCCTTTTCGGGGGCTATTGGCACCGGATGGGCTAAGTTTTTCATCATTATACAATTGGCCATTGGCTCTTACATCGTGTTTCTGATGGACGAAACCGTTTCCAAATGGGGAATCGGCAGCGGTATTTCCATGTTCATTTGCGCGGGAGTTGCCCAAGCAATATTCACGGGTACTCTGAATTGGATGCCTACCACAGCAGGTGAAGCTTTAAGCATAAGTAACCCGCCCTCCGGCGTTTTACCCAAGACCATATATTTCGTCAGCAACATGAGCGTTGGCGAGTTCTCAGGGGGTGGTTTTGAGAAACTCTTCCTGCATCCGCCGAACGCGGTATTATATCTCATCGGGACCGTTCTTATCTTCCTGGTTGTGGCCTATCTCGAATCAACCAGCATCGAGATCCCGCTGGCCCACGGGAGGGTTCGCGGAGCCCGGGGTAGATATCCCATCAGGCTGATTTACGCTTCCAACATCCCTGTGATCCTCATGTCGGCCTTACTGGCCAATGTAAACATGTTTTCATTATTACTATGGAGCCACCCCACAATGAGCAGGATCCCCCTTATTGGAGGGAAATGGTGGATAGGCGCCTATCACGTTGGTGAAACCAAACCCTTTGCGGGAGGAGCGTGGTACGTGTCGAGAGTGGATGGCGTTCACCAGTGGTTCCTGCCAATGTTGAACTGGGACGGCTACAAGCATTACGTACCGGACCATAGTTACTGGCAGGTGATAGTACACGTGCTGGTCTACCTTGGCATCATGGTATTCGGCTCCATCCTATTTGCAAAGTTTTGGATCGAAACCACGAATATGGGTCCCGAGGATGTTGCAAAACAGATACAGAACAGCGGCATGCAGATACCGGGTTTCCGCAGGGATCCGAGGGTATTAAAAAAGGTACTGAAGCGGTACATTCCCATGGTGACGGTGATATCCGGCGCCTTCGTGGGCGGTCTGGCGGCCATAGCGGATATGATAGGTACGGTGGGAAATACTTCGGGTACGGGCGTACTGCTCGCAGTAGGAATAATAATACGGTTGTACGAGGAGATTGGCAAGGAACAGATGATGGAGATGCATCCTGTACTCCGCGGTTTCTTCGGTAACGAGTAATATTATAGGATAGTTGAATATTACTAGAGAGGGTCTGCGAGCTTAAGCAAACGTCCGCAGGCACACTTGCCGAGGACGCAGATGCATCTCGGATGCATCGGAATGCAATGGGCGCAGACCCGATCCTATAAATATAAAAAGGACAAGCAATGAGGGGCATCGCCTCTCGTGGTCGGCGTTCGTCCGCAGGGTACATCCCGAGGACGCAGGGGTATCTATTGATGCCCCGGAACGTAGTGGGCGCCGACAGTCTGTATAATTAATATTCATTTTCTTATGACCTCGAACGTATCTTCACCAATACGGGTTTCAAAGTTTTTCGCTAACCAACACCATTCAGCGGATTACACCGGGAAGTTGTGGACCATGAAGATGATCATCAAATGCGGGAACGATGAGTGTCGAAAAGAATTTTCCGCAAATACCGTGGACCCTTATTGGGAATGCCCGGATTGCTCGCGCAAAATCGAGAATCGTTTTTTTCCATTCCTAAACGCCAGAATGATGGAAGCGAAGGCCAATCCCGATAAGGCCAACTGGGCGAAACTCTTCAAGGAGCATCTCGGGGTTATTAATGGCTTTGTGACAGAAAAAAGGGAACAGATCGGCTTACTGATGACCGATTTTGATATTCCCGAGGAGTACGAGTTGGAGGAGTTTAATGAATTGGTCGAGGAGAAGAAATTCGACGCTGAGTCCTTCGATCGCCTTCTCAAAAGAGGTCACACAGTGGCGATATATCTAATTGACGTCCTGAATAAGGCTAGAGATGAACGAAATTAGTTTTTTTTCTTCAACAACGTTTTATTAACATCAAGATAAGAAGAGCGTTCAATGAGGATCCGGTGGTAAAGATGGCAAAGATCAAGACCTTACGCGCTGAAAGATCATTTGACCGGTTCATAACCCAGGATAGATGTGTCGTGATCGTCTATCACTTCCTCTGCCCGGCCTGTATCACCTATCACGATGAAGTGAAAACCAGGGTTAATGAGCTAGGTGGAATTCCCCTGGGCCGGATCCATCTGAACCTGGAATGGGTCATAAGGGAGGCTGGAATGATCGGGGACGTGGAGGAGGAGAACACCTTTCTCGTGGAGCGGTACAAGGTGGGGAATCTATTTCCTGTGACTCTTTTTTTTGAAAACAGAAATGTCGTAAAAAGGGTGGACGGGGCTTTGACGGTAGAACAATTGAAAGACCTTTTTAAGGATACTTTCAAGAGCCGGTCGGATGAGGGAAGTGTAGCGGAAGGAGCGGTGTGCGATTCTGGAGAATGTTTTATCCCTATCGATCGATAAAAGCGGTTGTGAAATATGTCCCGTTCCATCGGCAATATTGACCGTTCCTGTATTATCTGAAATTGAGATTGTCGAGTCAAAAAAAGAGAACCTGGAATTGGCATAGGATTTTACCTACGAAAACCTGTAACAAATATTTATTGTCTCATCAACAAATGTTCCCAACATCGTAACAAATGATGATCTGCTGAATGATAATGGATCAGCAGAATACTATGATGGGATCGAAGATGATCGGTGGAACGACGATGTGAAATGGGGATGAGAATTATACTTATTCCTCCATCTTTTCTTTCATTTTTTAGTAAGTTTCTTTTTTGTCATCTTTTTCCATTTTCTTACTGCAAGATTTCTCTTCTCTTGCGTCATGAAATTAATATCCACTTTGACTCCATGGGTCGTTACGATCTTCCACTCCACGGTCCTCCCGGTGCGGAATTTGTAAAAGCCCTTGATCTTATTCCAGGGCAGGGAATCATATGCCAGGAACCTTTCTACAGGTTCTTCGTAATACATATGAAAACCCTTTTGGGATAAGGCATATGCGCTCGGACTCAGTGATTTCCTGCCCAAATAAATTCCGGTAGCCAAAATCAGTATCGGAAATATTATAGTTACATAAACGGAGAGAGCGGCATAATCAGATACTCTGTAAGGATCAACGTACCAGTAGATTATTCCGAGCACCAGTAATACAAGAAACCAAAGAATTTTCAGAAGCTGGACTCCCCTTTTCTTGGTAAAAAATGGTTTATTTCCCTGTCGAACCCAGAATGACCTGAGATCATGCCAGTCCAAACCGTCGGTTTTGGGTTTATCCATATCCGTAATGAGTACCTCATTCCTGCATTCCAGGGACCCGTTATGCCTCAGAGCCCTGAGGACATAAATAATCCATGAGAAAGAGCAAATAACAAGATAAAGAAGAACGGAACCAATACTCAATACCGCCAATGGAAACGTTAGAGGAATATCCGCATCATCCGTGCCCATCCATATTATCTGAATGGTTAGATTCTTCTGGCCCTCCACCACCTTTCCGATGATGATGACCTCGTCCTCTCCCCTGTAAACTTTCTCAGAGCTATCTTCTCCGTCGCGAATTATATGGGGACCGTATTCAATATCCATGTACCGATCTGTTCTCGCCAGCACCGTACCTGTATTATCGCTGAATCGGAACTCCGTTTTCTCTCGTATATTATCTTCGATTGAAAAGGTACGTTTCTCGGGGGGGGAAGATCACCAGATCCGAACTCTCGTTCATTAAACCTTCCAATCTGAAAAGCCCTTCGTCAGTTATATTAATAATATCGGTCCTTTCAAGTGAGTTCCATTCATTCCTCAGATAGAAATTATAACATCCCATGAGCGAGAACGGCAAAATGAAAAAAAAGGCGATAACAGACGCTATGCAGAATAGGGCCAAGGGATTTTTACCAATATTTTTTGCTCCCCTTCCATGCCCCTCACCGCAATGATGGATCCAGCAATGATGACACACGTACTTTTTTTCCTTTTTACACCACAATAGCATTGTACTGTACGGAATCCTGAATACCCTGTTGCAGGCTCCACACAATCTTACCATATTTATGACCTTATATACTCCAATATCCCTCTTCTTTTTACCACTAATATTATTACTGAATCAAGTCTGTTTTGGTCCATAGTTTCGATTCGTGTTGATATACTTTTTCCCTTCCCGATTTCGCATTATCGATGGTTAATTAATGCAGTAGCAGGAATAACGGTGCAAATACCAGGGATACTATGGACATGAGCTTGATAAGTATGTTGAGGGCTGGACCGGATGTGTCTTTGAAAGGATCACCCACGGTATCACCCACAACAGCGGCCTTGTGGACGTTTGAGCCTTTGCCTCCCAGATTACCAGCTTCCACATACTTCTTGGCGTTATCCCAGGCGCCTCCGGAATTGGCCATCATAATCGCCATCAAGAAACCAACCACAACGGCACCCCCCAAAAGTCCGCCAAGGGCTGCCGGGCCCAGGGCCAGACCAACTGCCACGGGAGCCGCCACCGCGAGAAGTGATGGGAATATCATCTGCTTCAGGGCTCCTCCGGTTGCAATATCCACGCATTTCTTGTAATCGGGTTCAGCTTTTCCCTTCATAAGACCCTTGATCTCCCTGAACTGCCTTCGAACCTCTTCCACCATGGCCATGGCGGCCTTCCCCACTGCATTCATGGTAAGAGCCGAGAAAAGGAACACCAGCAGTCCACCAATGAACACACCGGTTATCACCAGAGGATCCATAAGTGACAGGCTGCCGAAGGAAAGATGAGTGGCTTGGGTATATGTGGAGAACAATGCCAAAGCTGTAAGAGCAGCAGAGCCGATGGCGAATCCTTTGCCAATTGCCGCTGTCGTATTTCCTACTGCATCGAGTTTTTCCGCTCTCTCTCTTACCTCTTGGCCCATTTTTGCCATTTCTGCGATGCCGGCTGCGTTATCTGCCACGGGACCGTATGAATCAGTGGCCAGGGTGATCCCCAAGGTGGACAGCATTCCAACCGCAGCGAGAGCGATCCCATAGAGTCCGGCCTGCCAGTATGAAAACAACAGGGCGACACAAACCATCACGACCGGTATAACAGTGCTGAACATGCCTAGGGAGAGGCCGGCAATTATATTGGTGGCCGGTCCCGTTTTCGATGCCTCGGATATGTCGCGGGTTGGCTTGAACTCATCCGATGTATAATATTCCGTGATAAGGCCGATCACAACCCCCGAAACCAGTCCAGACATCATAGCGCCCCAGATGCCGAAATAATCGGGTCCCATCCAGAACCAGATCACCAGGAATGAAGCGATTCCCTGAAGTATGGCAGCACCGAATATCCCGGTGTTCAATATGTTGTGGGGTTCTTTCTTGTCCGATGAACTGTTTACTATCACTACTCCGATGATGGAACAGATGATGCCTATACCTGCAATAATTATGGGAAGCAGCACCGCCTTTCCCGCCACGCCGCCAAGATCGAATACACCATTAGCTCCCATGACCCCAACCAGACCCAGTATCATTGCTGCAATAATTGAGTCGACGTATGATTCAAAAAGGTCTGCACCCATTCCGGCCACATCTCCCACGTTGTCTCCCACGTTATCGGCAATGGTGGCGGGATTCCTTGGGTCGTCCTCCGGAATTCCCTTCTCAACTTTTCCCACCAGATCGGCTCCCACGTCAGCACTCTTAGTGTAAATACCCCCTCCGACCCGTGCGAACAGGGCAATGGAGGACGCACCGAAACCGAAACCGAACAGTATATTGGGATCCTTGAATATGATGTAGAAAATGCTTATTCCAAGTAGGCCGAGGCTTACTACTGTGAGTCCCATTACCGCCCCGCTGGAAAATGCGATCCTGAGTCCGAATATCATTTTATTCTTAACGGCTGTAGCCGTCCTTCCATTGGCGGCGGTGGCAATGCGCATTCCTATGTTGCCCGCGACGGCCGAGAAGATGGCGCCGACAACGAATGTTACAGCGGTCAAATAACTCATTTCATCTGTGAACCTGGCGGCCACGAGAAGAATTATTGTTACGCCCAATGTAAAAAATAGAAGTATGCGGTATTCCTTGTTCAGGAAGGCCATTGCTCCCTTATGTATGTGATCAGATATCTTTACCACTTTCTCATTGCCTCTGTCCTTCTTCATTACCATGTTCCTCAGGTAGAAGGCAAAGAGCAGGCCGATCACCGCAGCGACCAATCCAACATATATTTCCCAGGGAAGTTCGTCTTCCATGGCTATCTCCACCACTATGTCTCCCTCACCCTTGGTCCAATCCTCATAGGTTCCATCGCCGTAAGATTTGTATATCGATAAATGAATCTCCACTCTGTCTTCCAGCGACACACTGGAAAGGGGTTGTATCTCGATTGTGAATTCCATCTTTTCGCCGGAAGCAAGACTGAATATCAGTTCCTTCCCGGCGATCTCCTCCCCGCTTCTCGCGAGGCTGCTATCGGTAAGATAGAAATCGACAACCCCGTGGTGAAGCTGAATGTTCTCCCCCAAGGTGCAGGTAATATTCCAATCGGCTCCATTCGCTACTTCGAAAACAATTTTATATTCTGCATTTTCCGTCTGGGTCTCTTCGATATCATCAGCAAATGATGACTGATCCGGGTTAAAGCTGACCTTGAATTTCACCGGTTTTGCCATATTGATTAACATCACCGGGTCATCCTTGGCAACATCCACATCAGGGTTTTCCACATTAGTGATGGAGAATATTTTCTCTATCCCAACAGTGGTTGCATCGTCGGTATCATTTACAGTATCCTGGGCGGTTGCAGAAGTGGTTATTATTGAGGCCAGCATAATCGAAATGATCAGACCCAGCAATATTTTCATTGAACACTTATTTTTAAAATCACTTATTTTTATCATCGATTCACCTGGAATTATTTTTCACATGGGAATTCGGGCTGAAATCACATCAACACTTAATAATTTTTTCCTTACAGATTCTGCAGAACCGGTCCCCTTGGGCTCCCGTTCAACTTCGGTCAATCGAAGTTCCTCGAATCAATAACCATCTGAACCCCGGAGGCGTTACCCTGCAGGGAGCGGTAATAGTCCTGAAGCATGGTCTGATAATTGGCCTCGGGGCATTGATGTCATCCCGCTCTGGAATTAGTGAGAATCACTCCATTGTGACACCGAATCCTTGAATCCCTCAAGTGTCGTATATTGGAATTTATATTCATACCTGTCAATAAGCTTTGAGGGATCAACAATAATATCGTTGATGCAGAATTCCAGCCCCGAACTGTTAATGTTAACTATTCTCAATGACCATAATGCATCAATAACCATTTTAATTAAGAAAATTGGGATTGGTAAATAATATTTTTTGGGAAAGAGTTCAACCACAGACGTGAAAGTATCCGGTGACATATTGAATGTTCCTTCGATGGTCTCATCCTTTACGATCAAATCCATAAGAGCATTAAAATCATTTTCGTGTATCAACTGGAATTTGGTTGTTTTGATCTTTTTTATTAGAAAAGGAGATTTTAAAATTTTAGTGACAGCCCCCTTCTTTTTAGAACATGATGGCCTGAAAACGATACAAACTCTTAAGATTATAATCTTCAGATCGTTCCTTCTCGTAAAATTATTACAGTCATTCTCGATCTTCTTCTTGTTTAGCGCATATCTGTAGGATCCGGGGGCGAGTATTTGATCTTCTGGAATCCAGAGCGGGTTATTCTTCCTTGCCCCGTAAGCGCTTACGGAACTGAACTGAATAAATTTTTTTACCGATGACGTTTTATTGGATATTCTTAAAACATTACGAGAGCCCTTAAGATCAATTTCATCTTCCTTTTTTATATCATGTAAGGGATTCAAGATATATGCAAGATGAATCACATGGGTGGGTTTCTCCTTTTTGAATATGTATTTTAGCTTTTTTTCATTTAGGATGTTGCACTTGTAAAACTTGTAATTTTTCGTAACCGGACTCCTGCCGTTATCAATGTCTACCCCAACTATCGCTATCCCTTTTTTTTGGAAGAAGTTTGATAGAATCGACCCAATATACCCCGATGAACCAGTTATCAACAATTTCATTAATTTGCTATTATCATGACATTATTTAAAACATATTGAGCGTTTTTATCGAACAAGCTTGCTCGCAGGACTGGACATTCCAAAGGAATACATTTGCTTGAGTAATGCCCTATTTTAATAGTTTTCGGATATGGAAACCTGAATGAAGGTATGAAAATGGATCCGGATGAATTCAGACGTTATGGTCATTTATTTGTCGATTGGGTGGCTGACTACCTGGAGGGGATGGAGCGCTATCCGGTATGCTCTCCGGTAAAACCGGGTGATGTTAGGGGTGGTTTATCTCTTGAGATGCCGGAGAAGGGGGATGCAATGGAAACCATATTCCGTGATTTTCAAGATACGATAATCCCCGGTATTACGCACTGGCAGCACCCTTCCTGGTTTGCCTATTTTCCAGCTAACAACAGTCCCCCTTCTATTCTTGCTGAATTGTTGACTGCCGGTCTCGGTGCCCAGTGTATGGTATGGAAGACCTCCCCTGCGGCGGCGGAACTTGAAGAGCTTGTGCTGGAATGGCTTCGGGACATGCTCGGCCTCCCGGTTGGAATGTCGGGCGTTATTCAGGATACCGCTTCAACTGCAACCCTGGTGGCACTCCTTACAGCAAGGGAAAGGGCCACTGCTTATGAATCCAACAAGAGAGGGATCAAAATTCCGTTACTTGTCTACACCTCGGAAGAAGCTCATTCCAGCGTGGAAAAAGGGGTAAAGATCGCTGGCTATGGAAAGGATAATATTCGCTACATACCAACCGACAAAGACTATGCTATGATCCCATCAGAACTGGAAAGAGCTATAATAAAGGATAAAGAACAAGGCAGTTGTCCAGCTTGCGTGGTGGCCACCGTGGGAACAACGTCATCACTGGCCATGGACCCTTTGGTCGGGATAGGGAAGATATGTAAGGAACACGGAGTATGGCTTCACGTCGATGCAGCCTTCGCCGGGACGGCAGCCATTCTCCCCGAAAAGAAATGGATACTGGACGGTGTTGAATATGTTGATTCATTCGTCTTCAATCCGCACAAATGGATGCTTACCAATTTTGATTGTTCGGCGTACTTCGTTTCCGATCCGGCTTCCTTGATCCGGACCTTCGAGATACATCCTGAGTATTTGAGAACGGGTCAGGACGCGGTGGTCAAGAATTTCCGCGATTGGGGTATTCAACTGGGACGACGGTTCAGGGCTTTGAAGTTATGGTTCGTGCTCCGCTCCTACGGGTTGGAAGGCCTTCAGACGATGGTAAGAGAGCATATTCGATTGGCTCAATATTTCAAGGAAAGGGTGGATGAACATGAACTTTTCGAGCTCATGGCCCCGGTGGAGCTAAGCCTAGTCTGTTTTCGCCTTAATAACGGTGGAAACGAGAGCGACCTGAATCTAATCAATGAAGAGTTCCTGGCCAGGATCAACCAATCGGGCAAGGTTTTCTTGACCCATACAACTCTCAAGGGAAAATACGTCCTGCGAATGGCCATTGGCTCAAGGACCACCGGGCAAAAGCAAGTGCGGGAAGCCTGGGAATTGATAGTGACAGCAGCGAAAGAATGGTCCGGGACCGATTATAGTTTTCCCTAGATAATGTACGAGATAAAGTCGTCGAAATCATGCCAGGGTCCCTCAGTAACCCCCGACGTGATGAAAATAACGGAAAATTCATTTATATAAAATCCCAACGTTCTTCCGATGTCCCGATAACGGTGATCTCATGTTGATAGAAAAAGATGGAATGCCAGGAACCATTTCCTCGCGTAGAGTTTTCTCAGTAAAGGGAAGGGTATCAATCCGGATTCTCTCATGTGCTATACTTCTGAGCGCTTTATTTCCAATATTTTTTGTTTCGACATCGGGGGATGGCACATCCGACCCACCTGCACAGTTGCCAGGTTTACCGGACTCCGGGAAGTTCAACTATGTTACCCTTGAGGACGTGAACATGGACGGCTATCTCGATATAGTGGCCGGTGCAGGGGGGTATCCCGGCGATTCTCCCGGTGGCTTGTACGTGTATCTCAATAACGAGGGCAAATCCTTTACAGATTCATCTTCGGGGCTCCCCGGACCCGGAAATAATTATTTTGGATCCGCTCAAGTGGTTGATGTGGACGGGGATTCCAATCCGGATATTGTGGCAGCCTATGAATCGGAGTGGTCTGAGGGCGAATCTCTTGGTATCGGCATCTGGCTTGGTAACGGCGGGGCCGGGGGTTCTGTTGACTGGAACGAAGCGATATCTCCCGTCACTACCGGCAGCTACGATTCCGCTTATTGTGCCGATATCGATGCCGATGGAAATATGGACATTGTGGGAGGCAGCATCAGCGGGCTCCATGCCTGGCTGGGGCAGCATTCCGGCACCACCCTCTCGTGGGTTGAGACCGACGACGGTCTGCCATCTTCAAATGAATATACCGGAGTCACTCTGGGCGATATAGATGGCGACGGTAATCTGGACATCGTGGTGGGCTCCTACGACGGCCGTGGCATATCAGTTTATCTTTACGGTGGAATTGGTTCAATCAAATGGACCGATGGGCATACCGGTACCAACCTAAAGCATTCTGGCAACACCTTCGATAACCGTTTGATCGATCTTAACGGAGATTCCAAGCTCGATCTGGTTTCAACAGTTCGTGGTGGGATCCGGGCTTACATAGGTAACAGCAATTCCGGAATTCGGGCCTCGTGGTGGACCGAGGTCAGTTCAGGCCTTCCAGGCTCGAACGATTACTTCCAGCTGGATGTGAAGGATGTGGACGGTGATGGGAAACCGGATCTCTGTTCAAATCTAGAAATATGGTCAAACTCCAGCAGCATGACAGACACAAATAGCTATTCCTGGGAGATGCTGGACCTCGGAATGGAGCTTGCGAACCCAGTGGGAATCGCCGTTGGAGACCTGAACAACGACGGTCATAATGATGTGGTTGCATGTGGCTGGAATTCGGGTGTCGTTTGCTATATTCTTGAGGAGGGTTCCGGTACAGAGCCAGTGGATAAATATTACCTAAGGGGATCCGTGGCTGATGAGAAAGATGGCACTGGGATCGATGGAGCAACGGTCGAAACGGATTCAAACGGTTATTCCACCACAACGGACGAGAATGGAGATTACGAGCTATACGTGGAGGAAGGTGATTATGAGCTTACTGTGTCCAAAGACGGCTATGAAGACTCAACAGAAACCGTCTCAGTTTTCGGGGCAGATGTCATTCTCGATTTTCAACTTGTTGAGGAGTCAGACCCGCTCGAAACAGAGTATGAGATCAGCGGAATTGTCCGGGATCTCGAAACGGGGGGAGCGGTTCGTGACGTCCAAATCGAGGTCCCATCAGAAGGATTGACCACCGCGTCCAATCATCAGGGAAAGTATTCATTAACTCTTAAGAACGGCAATTACGTTATAAAGTTCTTATCGGAAGGGTATGAGGATAAATCTGTGGATGTGGAGGTAAACGGAAAGGATATGGCCCTGGACATATCCCTAACTGCTGTTTCCGGTGATAATGTAGAAGAAACACGAGATTCATTACTACCCTTCACGACAATATCAATAATTGTAGTCGGAGTCATACTCTTTGTCATCTTCCTGCTCGTGTTGATATTAAAAAGGCGGAGCAGATAGAGCGAAGTATAATAATTATTTCTTGTTGAACTTATTCTATCGGGAGCATGTGCTCAAGTGGTCGATTTCAGAGTCTGAACGCCTTCATTCCGGGGAAGACTGCCTTCTCGTCCAATTCTTCCTCAATGCGTATCAATTGGTTATACTTTGATACCCGGTCGGTTCTGGACATGGATCCCGTCTTTATCTGCCCGGTGTTCATGGCCACGGCAAGGTCAGCAATGGTTGTATCCTCCGTCTCCCCGCTCCTGTGCGATATTACCGATGTGAATTTATTCCGGTCCGCCATTTTTATTGCTTCTATGGTCTCCGTTAGCGTTCCAATCTGGTTCAACTTTATAAGGATGGAATTCGCACTTTTCTCATTGATACCCCGCTGAAGCCTTTTCGTGTTTGTGACGAAGAGGTCATCTCCAACAATCTGGACTTTGTGGCCGATCTCGGCTGTTAGCTGTTTCCAGCCCGACCAGTCGTCCTGTGCCAGGCCGTCCTCGAGGGATATGATGGGAAACGTATCGCATAGCTCCTTGTAGTACTGGATCATTTCCTCGGAGCTGAGTTTCTCCTTTCCTTTCCCCTCCTCCCGGAAAATTACATATCTTTGCTCTTTTTCATCGTAAAATTCGCTGGATGCCGGATCCAGGGCAATGAGTATCTCACTCCCAGGTGCATAACCTGCTTCCTCGATGGCGCTCATGATCACTTCGAGAGCCTGATCGTTGGCATTGAGATTGGGTGCAAATCCCCCTTCGTCTCCCACTCCCGTATTCAGTTTCATTTTCTTTAGAACGTTCTTCAGCGTGTGGAAGACCTCCGCGCCTATCCGCACGGCTTCCCTTAGCGTTGGTCCTTTAACAGGCATTATCATGAATTCTTGAAAATCGACATTATTATCAGCGTGCTGCCCACCGTTGAGGATGTTCATCATTGGGACCGGCAGGGTGCAAGCTTCATCCCCGCCTATGTGATGGTATAGCGGAATGCCCCTGCTTGCCGCGGATGCCTTTGCAGCCCCTAACGACACGGAAAGGATTGCATTTGCACCTAAGACTGACTTATTTTCCGTACCATCCAGCTCGATTAATAGTTCGTCCAGATCCCTTTGGGCCGCGGGGTCTAGTCCGAGCACCTTTTTCCGTATAATGTCGTTCACGTTGGAAACTGCTTTCAAAACCCCTTTTCCACCGAATCTACCGGTATCGCCGTCCCGCATCTCCACAGCTTCATGTTCCCCTGTGGATGCTCCCGAGGGTACGATGGCCCTCCCCATCATACCATTTGTCAACAAAACATCGGTTTCTACCGTTGGGTTTCCCCGTGAGTCAATAACTTCTCTTGCCATGACGTTTTTTATAGATAAACCTGACATTGATATCACCTTTTTGTATTATCTGCCCGGAAAGAAGTCCATCCACTTCAATGTTTTGGAAGTAATTTCATTGCGCTGTACGGATGCTTATAAATTTGAATACTGATGGAAAGTTTTATCAAATACATAAACCCATTTCATATTATTCTGTTTCCATAGGGTGTTCAATATGATAATATTCAAAAATGACCGAAGTAAAGGTGTTGTATATGCAACTATGACAGCGATCCTATTGATTTCAATGTTGATTCCATTCCATTCCGCTTCCCCCTCACAAGAAGGGACTCGGGCGACGATTACCTGGAAAGGTGATGTTTATCTGGACAGCAGTTACAACATTCCCAATGGGACCTTACTGATTATCGAGGCGAACACTTCGGTGACCCTCGAATGGGGGATCGATATATGGGTGCACGGAACCATATTGGTTAACGGGACCCTTGCGGAACCTGTAACCTTCAGACGGGCCACCGTCGAGGATCCCTGGGGTTCCATACACATATATTCGGACAGCTCGAACAGTCACATCAACTACGCCCATATCTACGGAAGCGAGTACGGAGTTAGAGGGGATGGGGGCCGTTTTGTCATTGAAAATTCATTGACGTATAACTGCAAGTACGGTATAGGAGCCATAGGGAACAGTCACATTACCATTAGAAATTCCCTTATCAATAATTCCTGGTATCACAGTTTATTTGGGCAAGCCTCCACGGTGATCTTCAACGATACGATCATAGGTGCAGCCGGGGTACCGAGTATGTACCTGACCGGGAAAAGCGGCATCGGATGTACCATCATATACATAAACGGCAGCTATGACTTCAATACCCTCGATATTCAGGACGCTCAAACCGAAGTATATCGTTGCTGGCCCGTGGATGTGAAAGTCGAGAACCTGCTAGGGGAGCCGATCCCGGGAGCAAAGGTCACATTCGAGAGAAATAACCTTTACAAGGAATACCAGGGAAATACGAATGAGAGGGGCAGGGTTAATGATATAGTTCTGACACAAATGATGTACAAGAAGGTCGGGCCCACCACATTCAATCCTTTCAAGCTCACTGTTGAGAAAGAGGGGTACGGGGATAATGTCACCACATGGAACATTATATCACCGAAATTTATAAAATTGACAATGGAACCCAGTAACGACGGCCCGGAGCTGGAGAATAACATAGGCAATTTCACAACATTCCAGAACTCCCCCGATAAACGCCTTGTGGACCTTCGGGAGTTCTTCAAAGACGACACTACTCCCGATGATGAACTGAACTTCATCATAATCTACAGTTCTCACCCGGATGACGTCTGTTTTTCGATAAACGATTCCTATTTTCTCACAATTAATACGACCTGTAATAAATTGTTCAATGGGATTGCCAGCACGAAGGTCAGGGCAACCGATTCAGAGGGGGGATCCTCTCTCAGCAACAAGATATACGTCACTGTAATAAAGGTTCCTCTACCGCCTGAGATAGATGATTTTCCCGATCTTGTAGTTGAAGAGGATTCTTCTTTGTTGGCCGCCCTATACCTCTATGACTATATCGATGATCCAGATACGAATTACGAATACCTCTCCATATTCATATCATCAAACGGACACGGTGATAACGTCAATGTGGAATGCGTGGGCGATGTACTCAGAATAATTCCCACCGCCGATTATTTCGGAAATGCCCAGGTGGAGATAACTGCCAATGACGGTAATTTTACACAGAGCGATTGGTTCTATGTCAATGTGACCCCGAAAAATGACTTGCCAAAGTTGTCGCTTAGTTCACCTAAGTACGGAGATCAGGTTCTGCCGAACGTGACGCTCGAAGGGATTGCGACGGATAAGGATGGTGATGAACTGTCTCTGATAATCAAATTCGAAGGTAGAGAACAGAAATACTCCATATTAACTAATTTCGCAGTTGAATTGGACCTGACTGATTATATGGGAAAGGAAATTTTTTTATACATCAAAGTCAACGATGGAACGGAGAACTCCACTCCTGCGGAGCAATTGAAACTGACCGTGATCGACATTCAAGGTTTTGATACTGATGGTGACGGTCTACCAGATGACGTGGACGATGATGACGATGATGATGGAGTGCCGGACCTCACCGACGACTTTCCCAAAGACCCGGCAGCAAGTGAGGATACCGATAGAGATGGTTATCCTGACGGATGGAACCTGGGTCAGAGTGAATCAAATTCCACCACGGGTCTTAAATTGGATATGTTTCCGTACCAATCCTCCGAGTGGGTCGATTCTGACGGCGACGGAGTGGGTGATAACACCGATGATTTCCCGGACGACCCCGCCGCATCCGTGGATTCGGACAATGACGGATACCCTGATGAATGGAATTTTGGTTTTACAGCGGAGGATTCCGTCAAGTTCCTGCACATCGATGCATTTCCCCATGACCCGGCAGCTTCCGTGGATCGCGATGGTGATGGGCATCCCGACGGGTGGCACCCGGGAATGAACGAAAATTCCAGTACAACGGGATTGACACTTGACCTTTATCCTGATGATCCAATAAAATACACGGATGACATTATTTCGTCAGGGGGAAACGGTACCACGAGGATCGATGAAGATACTCCTGGATTTGGTGTGATATCAGTTGTAGCTTTCATTCTGATTATGATAATCGTCAAGAGAAGACGAATTTCATAGGATGCCTAAAACCTTTGCAGACGATGCGGGGATATCAGATTATTTTAAGCTCTTTGCCTGCTGTCTCGAAGGCGTTCAATGCCTCATCCAGATCTTCTTTTGTGAGCCCGGCGTTCATCATTGTCCTGATCCTCGCTTTATCCCGCGCTACCATTGGGAATACGATCGGGAGGGCAAACACACCCATATCCGCGCATCTCCTGGAGAGGCCCTTGGCCTTGTGGGATTCGCCGCACATAATAGGGGTGATGGGAGTCTCCGATTCACCGGTATCGAATCCCATGCTGTCGAGTTCCTTTTTGAAGTACTTCGTGTTCTCCCACAGTCTCTCCCAGTGTTCCGGTTCCTCGGAAAGTACTTCAACTGCCGCTAATTGCGCGGCGGCAACCTGGGGGGGATGAGAGCCCGAAAGAAGCCAGGTCCTTGACTTGTTATAGGCGAAATTTACGAGATCCTGGCTTCCCGCCACCAACCCTCCGACAACACCGAATGCCTTGGAGAATGTTCCCATCTCAACGTCTACCTTATCCTCCACGCCGAAATGATGGCCGATACCCTTACCGTGGTGACCGAGAACGCCTTCGCCGTGAGCATCGTCCACGTAGGTCATAGCCCCGTAATCCATGGCGAGCTTGCATATCTGGTCCATGGGTGCTATGTCTCCGTCCATCGAGAATACCCCATCGCTTATCACAAGTATTCGCCTCTTCCCTTCCCGGTCCGCCTTTTTCAATACGTCCTCCAGCTCACCCATGTCCTTGTGCTTGAATACTCCTCGGGCGGCATGGGAAAGTCTCACGCCGTCTATTATCGATCCGTGATTCAACGCATCTGAGATGATGATGTCCTCCCTCCCGGGAGCCAGCTGGGGGATGAGTCCCGCGTTCACCGCAAATCCGGTCTGATATATGAGGGAAGCCTCCCTGTCCTTGAATTCGGCCAATTTCCTTTCCGCCTCAAAATGAATATCCATATTTCCCGCAATGGCCCTAACAGAACCGGACCCCGCACCATGAGTGTCCAGTATGTCCCTTGCGGCCCCAATGATCCTGGGATGATTGCTCAAATTCAGATAATTGTTCGAACATAGCATTATCATATTTTTACCGTCAACATTGCATCGGGGGGTCGAGCCACCCTGCAGTATTCGCAGGTCCCAGTTGAATCCCTTATCAACAAGTTCCTGGTACTCCTCTTTTAAAAACGCTGTTGGATGTCTTTCCATATCGATTCTCTCCTTCTAGGTCTCATTCGGCTAGTTTGATCCTCAGGTTGTAAAGCATATCTTCGGTCATGGCCGGAAGATCGTATTGGGGGACCCAACCCCACTCGTTCCTTGCAGCGGAATCGTCCACGGATTTCGGCCACGAATCCGCTATCGCCTGTCGAAAATCTGGCTCGTAGCTACATTCGAATTCCGGAATAAATTCTTTTATCGAAGCTGCCAGTTCTCTTGCGGAAAAGCTCATCGCCCCGACATTGAAATCGGAATGATGAACAAGATTCTCAAGTGGCGCTTCCATTATATCTATCGTGGCCTTGATACAATCTGGCATATACATCATAGGTAGCATGGTTTCCGGTCCGACGAAACAAGTATATCGTCCGTGCTTTATTGCCTCGTAATATATGGCTACCGCGTAATCGGTGGTGCCGCCCCCCGGCAGTGTCTTGTAGCTGATAATACCAGGATATCTAAGCCCCCTTACGTCGACTCCGAACCTGTTGAAGTAGTAGTCACAGAGTAGTTCACCAGCCACTTTCGTGACCCCGTACATTGTTCTGGGCCGCAGAACCGTTTCTTGGGGAGTATTGTCTCTCGGGGTCTCTGGTCCGAATGCCGCTATGGAGCTGGGTCCAAATATCCTCAGTTCTCTTTCTCGGGCGATCTCGAGGATATTGTACAATCCATTCATATTCACTCTATAGGCTAGTTGCGGATTTTTCTCACCTACAGCGGAGAGTATGGCCGCCATATGGAATATCGTATCGACCTCGTATTCGTCAACTATAATGTTCAGTTTATCCCTGTCGGTGATGTCACACCAAACAAATGGGCCACTGTTCAGCAGTTCTTCGGAGGGTTTTGTCCTTCTTCCCATGGCAACGACATTATCACTACCATACCTGTTTCTGAGTTCTTCGGTAAGTTCGGAACCGATCTGACCTACGGAACCAGTCACCAGAATTTTTTCAATTTTCCGATCGGACATGTAATCCCCCATTCTATCCGTTCTAACGTTCTCGTTCATGTTGGCAATTTCTTTGCCTTGTTGTATTATTCTTGTTAATAATAAACATTTTGGGTCCCTTCACGGATAATCGGATTGAAAACCGCCGGGTGACATGTTCTCTATACTATAAATTACATTTTCATGGGTAAATTAGTTCCCATTTCATTACATTTATCCGGGTTCCAAGGCTTACACAACCGTGTTTTGCAAAGTGTTATTTACCCCGAAATACTTCACCTTACTTTAATTAAATGGATCGCCAGTTCAAGAGGATATGGAATGACGAATACTATAGGCATTCGCAGAGAAGATAAAAGTATTTGGGAAAAGAGAGTACCTCTGGTGCCACATGATGTGAAGAATTTGATCAAAAAGCACGGTATCTCTTTTATAGTCCAGCCGGCAACAAATAGAGCATACTTGGATGGGGAATACGCAAGTATAGGGACAGAAATTGATGAGATCCTCTCAGAGTGTCCAATAGTGCTGGGAGTAAAGGAGTTTCCGAGTGATTTTTTCAGGAAAGGGGGTGCATATTTCTTTTTTCCCCACACCATAAAGGGTCAGCGATGGAACATGCCCATGCTAAAAAGATTAGTGGAGTTAGACGGTACCCTTATCGATTATGAGCTTGTTAAGGATAGAGACAACCGAAGATGCATTGGTGGAAATGATCATGGCAGGCGAGGAGGGTGATGTGGATATGTGCGTTCTGTTCCACGAGTTCACAGCTGAGTTTCCAGATGGACACTGGGAATATATTACGTCCACCTTGATCGATTACGGCATACCGAACGGGGATACGGCCATAGCAAGGACGGTAGCGCTGCCTGCAGCAATAGGAGCAAGGATTCCTAGAAGGGCAAATATCTCTCACAGGTGTTCGCATACCTGTGGAGTCTGGGATATACGAGCCTATTCTCGATGAGTTGGAAATGACTGGGATAAAGGTCATCGAGAGGACCGAGATGTTGGAGTAGGATGAGGCCACTTTCGCAGTAAGTAATTAAGTAGACAAGAAATTAGAGCCCTCAATTCAAGACATGTATCAATATTTATATATACGAGTATGATGTTAAATATTTCGACCTATTCTAGACTGTGATAAATCGGTGATTCAAATGGAAAACATGGGAAGTCTTTTTAAAAAAATGATAATGGTTAGTATAATCGTGCTATTCCTGATACCTACCCTGATCGCAGGGATGCGTATATTTCATGAGGACCGCGACTCGAGTATCATTTATGAAAATGATATGAAAAAAGAGACCAGCCGTGCTAAATACGACCTGGAAGATGTAAAGGAAGCAATAGAGCGTGGACTCGTTTATTTGAACGATAGCCAGTCACCGGATGGTGGGTGGTCCGATAGTCGTTACAGCAAGAATGCAAACTGCGCGGGTAACGCTCTTAGGTCCTTCATCGATTACAATTCCACGGATCCCAGGTGGCAAGACGCCATTGAGGGGGCGGTACGCTTTCTGAGATATATCTGGCACGATCCGGCGGATCTGCCTGCGGGTTCACAAAGGGATCGGTTGGGCGGCCTTTTAAATAATGATAGATTCGCCCCCCAATATACACATGGTTCCATGTATTCCCATGGTGCTGCAACAGCCGCACTAATTGATTATTATTTCCATACCCATGATATTTCCATAATTCCTTACATTAATGCTTCCGTCGAAATGATCATCCGGGCCCAGAACACACCCCGGAAACCCAATACCATGGGCGGTCCCAGGAGCATTGGTGGCTGGAGATACGAACCTCATACCACATCGTCGGATACTTCCCTGTCAGGATGGAACATTCACGCCATAGTGCTTGCGGAATCTTCTGGAATATACGATGTGCCGGACGACGCTTTCGAATATGCGGTAAAATGGTTGAAATCCTGCTCCAGCGGAAGCGGTTTCGGTTACAGCCGCCCTTCCGCCTCAAATACCAATACTGCTGTTGGGACCTACTGCATGTTCCTTATGGGGAAAGGGGACGACCCCGCAGCGCAGGGTGGCAAGAGAGCACTTTTGAACTGGGGTCCGACCTACCAGATATCGCGACATTACTACACGTATCATGCTACCATTGCCATGTACCTCGTGGGCGGTGCAGAATGGAAGACCTGGAATGAGGGCGTCCAAACCGGCCTCCTAGATGCCCAGCGCCAGGATGGAAGCTGGAGCGGGTCCTATGGTGACTACTGGGGGACCGCTATGGCAATAAATACCCTTAATCTCGGTATTAGCCGACCCAACGAGGTGGCGCTTTCACCACAGAAGGATGCTGATACAGGTGAGGAAGAGCCAATGGTGAAATTGGTTGAGCCCGAGCACACTGTTACCTTCAACATCACGGTTGGTTCCGAACTGGGTTTCGTAGAGAATCCACTTGCCAGACCTTATGCAGAAGCTGATACCGTGGAGCTGACCATAACCGAACCCCTTCCAGGATGGTCCGCCGACCTCGAGACTCCCAACACACCGAACGACGGCGTAACTCAGCCGGATGGTAGCAAGTTGTGGTGGGTGGAACTGCATATGAAGGAGATGGACAACATTACTCTCAGTGTCACCGCACCGCCTCTAGGTCGTATGAGCGAGCCCTGCGTTGTCAACGTGATCGCGAAACTGGAGAACGAATACGGTGTTACACAGTCAAAGATAGCAACCATTTCAATCCTTGATATCGACGTGGACTTCAACCTGGAATTCCTCGCCGACCGCGACGAGTTCACAGGTAACAAGATCGGGGATATTGCACCGGGAGAACGGAAGGTTTTCCAGGCCGTGCTCAACAACAAGGGTAACGTGAATGACACTTACGACATCAGTCTGGTATCGCCGTCAAACTGGAAAGTATTTTTCGATAATGCCGGTGAGGTCTGGAATCTGACTTTGGAGAAGGAAGGTGCCGTACCAGATGCAGCGGTTATCAACGTGACCATCGAGGCCCCTATCACGGCGTCCAAGGGTGAGATAGTGGATATAACTATCTTGGGCACTTCCACCATGTACGGGATGCTTGGACTGGGATCGTTGAAGAGATCGGACCAGCTATCGCTGACGGTTACGGGTCTGCCGGCTCTCGTAATGAGCTGTGTGGAGGACAACAAGCATGTCAATCCCGGTGAGATAGTCAAGTACGAAGTATTCATCATCAACAATTACGATTCGACCCTGGATGTCACCTTTTCGTTCTACGGCACGGGCACTCTTATAGATTCCCTCCAGGTTTTCGCCAATAATTGGTCTGGCGGATTCCCAGCCAAGAACTTCGCCATCAAGAGCCGTGAAAGACTGAAGGTCATATTCCAGGTGGCTGCACCTACCTACGCCAGGTCTGGTACCCGAAAGGTTATCGAGATAAGGGCC